>MDSV01012516.1_pt1 | contig 39800 bp, 29 predicted proteins | sample 810851 | NCBI WGS metagenome assembly MDSV01 (sample SAMN05326640, study PRJNA326480) | marine metagenome | isolation source: seawater | place: Atlantic Ocean: North East | collected 2012 | reverse complement strand
CTCCGCGCCGGTCGTCGGCGCCGCGCGCTCGATCCCCCCCAGCGCCCACCCGCGCGCGCTCTCCTTGCCCTCCAGCAAGCGCGACTCGGCGCGCGTCAGATCACACGCGCCGCCCGGGTTGAGGTCGCTGTACGCGTCCCGCTCCGCGCGCTCGACCGCGTCCACGAAGTCGCGAACGCCCCGCGGCGGAGGGGCATCCGAGGCGAGCAGGAAAACGGCGTCGTCCGAGCTCGACCGGGGGGACGCGCGCGTCGGCGAGCGGACGCGGGTCGCGCGCGCGCGTGGCCGTCGACCGGGGAGCCTCGGCCCCGGACGGGCGCCCTGGGGAAGACACGCCGCCATGCGCGCGACGCGAGCGACGGTGTGGTCCCATCGTGGTGCGTGCGGGTTCTCTCTGCGAAAAGTATAGTACACGCAAAAGTAAATTTTTTCATCATCACTCGCCGCTCTCGCCCGCCTCCACCGCGCACGGCCTCCAGTCGGTTCCCGCGCCGGCGGCGCCGTCCATCAGCGCGACCCCCACGCTTTTGAGCTCGTCGCGGATCGCGTCGGACGTCTCGAAATCCTTCGCCGCGCGCGCCGCCTCGCGCCGCGCGACGGCGTCTTCCACGTCCGCGTCCGTCAGACCCGCGCGCCGCAACGCCAAAGCGCGGAGCGAGGCGAGAATCGCGGCGCCGTCGGCGTCTCGGATCTCTTCGCCGCGCGGCATGCCCACTCTGCCGAGCGCGTCCTCGACGGCGCGAACGACATCGGTCAGCGCCTGTTCGCGCCCGGGCGCCTTCTTGCCCTTCTTCGTGCTCACCAGGTCGTTCAACGTCTTGAGCGGCGCGGAGAGCGACGCGAGCGCCGCCGGCGTGTTCAGGTCATCCGCCAGCGCGTCGGCGACGCTCGTCGTCGTCTCCGCCGCCAGCGCGACGGCGTCGGCGGCGATCCCGGCGGGTTTCGGCGGCTTCGATCCCTCGGAAGACGCGGCGGCTTCAGTCGCGGCTCGTTTCGCGTCCGCGAGCGTCTGGTACGTGTAGAACAGCCGGTCGGAGGCTTCCTCCAGCGCGCGTTGCGTGTAGTTGATGGGCGCGCGGTAGTGCGTGCCGAGCAACATCCAACGCAGCGCCAGCGGGTGGTACCGCTCCGTCACCTCGCGGATGGTGAAGAAGTTCCCGAGGCTCTTGGACATCTTCTCGGAGTCCACCTTGACGAAACCGTTGTGCACCCAGTACTTCACGAACGGCTCCGCGTTCGCGGTTCCGTCCTTTCCGTCCGCCCCGCACTTCGCGGAGCAGCCGCACGCCGCCGTGCTCTGCGCGAGCTCGTTTTCGTGGTGCGGGAACGTCAGATCGGCCCCCCCCCCGTGGATGTCGATGGACGGGCCCAGGCACTTCTCGATCATGGCGCTGCACTCGATGTGCCACCCCGGCCGACCCTCGCCCCAGGGCGACGCCCAGGTCGGCTCGCCGGGCTTCGCCGCCTTCCACAGCGCGAAATCCGCGGGGTCGCGCTTTTTGGAATCCACCGCGACGCGATCGGACGCGCCCGCGCGGTTATCCTCCGGCTTGCGCCCCGACAACGCGCCGTACGCGGGTAACGAGTCGACGGCGAAGTACACGTCCCCGTCCCCAGTCTCGTACGCGTTCCCGCTCTGCACCAACCGGCTGGTCATGTCGATGATTTCGTCCATGTGCGCCGTGGCTCGAGGTTCGAGCGTGGGCGGCAAACAGTTCAACGCGCCGACGTCTTCCCGAAACGCGTCCACGAAGCGGTCCACGAGCGCGTCGCAGGTTTCGCCGTTTTCGTTCGCGCGTTTGATGATCTTGTCGTCCACGTCCGTGAAGTTGCGCACGTACGTCACGTCGTACCCCAGGTGTTTTAACTGCCGAAACAGCACGTCGAACGCGACGTACACCCTCGCGTGGCCGATGTGCGAGTAGTCGTACACGGTGACGCCGCAGACGTACATCGAGACGGTTTTTCCGTCGGCGTCTCTCGGCACGAACCGCTCCTTCTTTCGCGTCTGCGTGTTGTGCAGGAACATCGGGTGCTTTTCGCGCTCGGCCTCGCCCGCGCCCGTCTCGGAGACGCGCTCCGAGGTTTCGTCGGCGGCGACCGCCGAGACTGTGAACCGGCGAGAGCCGGCGTGTGCGAGCGAGATGGGCGCGCCGTGCGGTTTCGCGGCGCGCGCGGTCGTCGGGGACCGTCTGGAGACGCGCGAGAAGGGGGGGACGCGTGCGATGCGGTCAGTCGACGCGCGACGGTCAGTCGCCTTATCCGTGAGGCGCGCGCGAGAGAGGAGCGGCGGGCGGGGGCGTTCGATCGGCCGAGCGCACGCGACAGAGGAGCATCGAGAGACAGACGACGAGCCCGACGTACCCTTCGCCGCCGTCCTTGGCGTGAAGCGCGCGCACGGCACCCGGCGCCGGCCGCGTCCCGATGCGACAGGGCAGACCGCCGAGGCGCTCGGGGCGCGCCCGCGCGCCTCTGCCGACTCGCGGGCTGCGGACGAGCGCGCGCGAGGCGCGCGCGCCGCTCGCCATGAGAGACGTGCACAGCGACATGGTACCGACCTCGAGGCAAGGCTACACCGGCTTCGCGCGGAGTGGCTCGAGCGAGCGGGGCCAGTCGGCGTCACTCGACGTGGTGCGATCTCCATTCGCTTTTTATCTCAGTCAGTCGACGGCTTGTGTCTCGCCCAATCAAGGTTCCAAACGCGAGGGTCTGATTCTCGAGTCACGCGTCGCGGCGCGCGAAAAAGGCGGCGGTTCGTTCGCCGCCGACACCGAGTTTCCTCGTTTCCGTCGACCGGCACTCCGGTCGGCGCGGCGACGCAGGGACCCGACCATGGCGAAGAAGAAGAAGAAGAGCCCCGCGACGGGCAAGAAGTCCAAACACCGGTTCTCGAACGCGCAGCGCGAGGCCCCCGCGGAGAGACCCAGCGTCTTCGAGGCGCGCTCGGGGCGATTGAAGTTCGATATTCTCGGTCGCAAGACCCGAGGCGTCAAGGGAGACGCGCTCAAAGCGCGCGCCGCGGGCACTTCGAAGCGCAAGAACACGTTGCTGAAGGAGTACGATGCCTCGGGCAAGGCCAACGCGTTCGTGGACCGCCGATTCGGGGAGGGCGACGCCAGCATGACCCCCGAGGAGCGGTCCATCGGGAGGCTCGCGCGCGCGCGGCTGCGGCAGCTCAGGCCGGGGAAGCAGTCCTTCGCCCTCGGGGACGACGACGACGGCAGGGGCTTCGGGGGAGGCGGCGGGGGATACGAAGACGACGACGACGACGACGACGCGATGCGTTTGACCCATGGCGGCGCCCCCATTGACGAGAAACGAGAGGAGCGTCGGTCTGCGCACGCGCTGGCGCGCGGCGCGTCGCGGCGACGCGGCGACGAATCCGACTCGGACGACGACCGCCTGGGCGGCGGCTTGGATCGCGAGGCGACCGCCGCGATGCACTTCGGCGGCGGCGGCGACGACGGCGGCGGCGACGACGACGGCGGTGGTTTTAGTTTGAAGCGGAGCGACCACGACGCGGACGCGCCGGAACGCCGGAAGACCAAGAAGGAGGTGATGGAGGAGCTCATCGCGAAATCGAAAAGAGGCAAAGCCTCGCGCGCGCGCCAGCGCGAGGCGGATGAGGATCTGCTGGACAAGCTGGACGACGAGTTTCGCAAAATCTCCGACTCGGGCGCGTTCAACGCCGCGCTGAGCGTGGGTGTCGGACACTTGAAGCCGGACGGTTGGGAGCGGAAAGGCGAGCGCCGCGCGGCCGGGGGGGACGACGGCGCGCGCGGCGGAGACGCAAGCGGAGGTTCCGCGCAAAAGAAATCCTTCGGGTTGGAAGAGGCGGAAGCGGTGACTCTGGCGCGCGCCGCGACGACGGCGACGGGCGAACCGGTCAAGGACGATTACGATAAGCTGACCCGCGAGCTCGGGCTCGAGGCGCGCGGCCAGGCGACGGACCGAACCAAGACCGCGGAGGAGGTGGAGGCTGCGGAAGCCGCCGCGCTGGAGAGCGCCGAGCGGAGCCGCCTGAAGCGCATGCGCGGCGACTCTGACGACGACGACGACGACGACGACGAGTTTGCCGACGCCGGCGGCGGGTTCGCGGCGCGCCGCGCGAAGGCCAAGAGGCAGGCGGAGAAGCTGGAGGCCAGGGAAGCCGGGAGAGGACCCGCCGGCGGCGATTCCGACGACGACGACGGCGACGAAGGCGCGTTTCTGCGAAGCGACAAAGCGCGCCGGAAGGGTGGCGACGACTTGGAGGGCAACTTCGACCTCTCCGCTTCCGACGGCTCGGGCTCGGAGAGCGAGGGGTCCGACGAGGACTCCGACGAAGGCGAAGGCTCGGACGAGGACGAGACCAAGGCGATGAAGAAGACGCTCGGCTCGATCGTCGACCTCGAGCGCGGGAAGCGGCGCTTGCGGAGGCTCGGCATCCTGAAGGACGGCGGCGCGATGGAGGAGGAGGAGGAGGAGGAGGAGGAAAAGGAGGAAAAGGAGGAAGAGGATGACGAGGATGACGAGGAAGCCTCCGAGGAGGACGAAGAAGCCGAAGAAGACGAAGAAGAAGCCGAAGAAGAAGCCGAAGAAGAAGTCCCCCCTCTCCCGAAGAAGGAGGAAGACCCATCGCCCGATGCGATCCAGAAGAAGCGGGACTCGTCGAAGCGGGACGAACCGAAAGAAGAGCCGGAAGATGTGTCGCTTCCTTTCGTGTTCGCGATGCCCGAGACGGCCGCGCAGCTCGACGCGATGACGCGGGGCTTGACCGCCGCAGAGACCGCGACGGTGCTGGATCGCGTGCGCGTGCTCCACGCGCCGTCGCTCAAGGAAGAGAACAGGAAGAAAACGCAAGTCTTCCTCGGGTTGTTGCTGCAGAAGTTCGAGACGCTCGCGGGCGAGACGCCGTTACCGGCGGATCTCCTGGACGCCGTGACGTCGGCGTTCGCGCCGACGGCGGCGACGGTGCCTTTTTTCGCCGCTGCCGCCGCGCGGGCGCGGCTGGAGAAGATGGCCTCGCGTCTGCGCGCGAGCCTCCGCGCGGGCGACACCGGGTGGCCGCCCGCGAGGACGTTCCTGCTGCTGGCGCTCTTCGCGGACGTCTTCCCCACCACGGACAAGAGCCACCCGGTGACCACCCCCGCGGCGCTCTACCTGGGCAACGTGCTGGCGCACTGCGCCGTGCGGTCGCGCCGCGAAGCCGTCGCCGCGGTGGTGGCGTCGGCGCTGGCGGCGGCGTACTCCGCGCCCGCGGGACGCGTGTTCCCGGAAGCCATCTCCCTGCTCACCGGACTGCTACACGCCGCCGGCGGGGACGAGACGGTGTCGTGGTCCGATGGACTCGCCGCGCGCGTCGCGGAGCAGGTGGGCGGTCCTTGGCTGGGCCTCGCCGACGCGGCGGGGGCGAAAGCTTCGCGGGCGGGCGAAGCGGCGGAGACGCGCGGCGTTCGGGGGCTCAAGGTCCCGCGGTCCGAACGAAAGGACGCGCATCCTTCGGGTTCCGAACCCGAAGTGTCGTGCATTGCTCTGCCTTCGATGCTCGCGGCGTTCGGCGCGAACTGCGCCGCCGCGAAGGAAGATCCCGACTGGCTCCCGGGCGGCGCCGCCGCGCGGCCCGCGGCGCTCGCCGCGGCGGCGGCGACGCTCCGCGTCTTGGCCGCGCCCGCGCGCGCGACGCCCTCGGCGCGCGAGCTCCTGGCGCCCGCGCGGGCCGCCGCGGAACGCGTCTTGCGACGCATCGAGCGCCTCGAGGCGTCCTCCTCGAGGACGACGTCGAGCGCGAGTCGGAAGAAGAAAGCGACCGCGACGGCGACCGTTCCGAAGGCAGATTTCGCGTCGGCGCGGCGCGCGTGCGAGGCGCTCGTCGCCTTCGCGGACGCCGCGCTCGCTGGCACGCGCCGCGCGCCTCTGCGGTGGCGCGAGAAGCAGAGCGAGGCCATCAAGCAGTTCAATCCCGTGTACGAGGAGGACGGGTACCAGAAGGGGCGCGACTACGACCCCAACCGCGAGCGCGCGGAGGCGCGCCGGCTGCAGCGGCAGCTCAGGCAGGAAGCGCGCGGCGCCGCGCGCGAGTTGCGAAAGGACAACGCGTTCCTGGCCGAGAAGAGAGGCGCCGAAGCCGCGGCGGCCAAGGAGGAGCGCGGGGAGAAGCAGCGCGAGACGCTGGCGTTCTTGGAGAAGATGGAGGGCGACCTGAAGAGCGGCGGGCAGGGGGGGGTGGTCGTCAAGACGCAGCGGCGGGTCAACGGGGGGAGGGGGCGCGACCGGAAGAAGCGGTAGCGGGAAGGATGCGTTTCTCAAACAAGAGTGCCCCTCTTGTATGATATATCTGTCATCTGGCCCTTAAAATCACGGTTGTGTCTTGTCACCCTGTGAAAAAGCCGACTCGGACTCTCTGATGAGTCGCCGCCGTCTGCCACGTGTCCGAGCGACGTCCTCGTCAGTCGCCACTTCCCGACACGCGACACACGCGTTCGCGATGTTCGCCGCCACCTCCGCGTCCTCCCGTGTCCTCGCCGCGCCGACTTCTTCCAGGGCCGCCAAGGCCGGAGGCGTCCGACGCGTCGCGGCCCGCGCCTCGGCGTCCGAGGATAAGCGCGCTGCCGTGCCCATCGCCACCTCTCGGCGCGCGTTCGCCGCGGCTGGCCTCGCCGCGGCGGTCGCCGCGCTGAGCCCCCGCGCGGCGCTCGCGTTCGGCAACGGCATCCCGGGCTACGACATCAACGAGAAGGCGCGGGACGCGCAGCGCAAGGCGATCAAGGACGAGCTCGGTGAGCAGAAGGAGCTGGCGCGGTTGGAAAAGGAGAAGAGGCGAGCGGCGAGAGCGGCCGAGGAAGCCGAAGCCGCCGCGGAGGCGGCGCGGCAGAACTGAACGAACGCGTCGATACGACGCGCGTCTTTTACTAACACGACATCACACTCGCGCCGTCGTCCGTTCATGAAACACACACTCATATACACCATGGTACTATAGCTACGCGATTAAAAAGGGACCATCGTTCGCGCGAGCGCGACGAGCGCGCGCGGCAACAATGGCGGCGACGCTTCGCCCTCCTCGCGATCCGTCGCCGCTTCAAACCCGTCGCTTCCGCGCACGAACCGCGCGATGTCTTCCGCCAAGGCGTCCCTTCCCCCTAAAATCGGGTCGGTCACGAACGGGTCCGTGTGCGTCTTCCCGGGGTAGTACTTCTCGACCACCCGACTCGCGCCGCACCCGCGGAGCGCCTCGGCGAACTTAGCCGACTCGCCGGGCGGCGCGGAAGTGTCCGCCTCGCCGTGGCACAGGAGCGTCGGCGGCATGGTCTCCGCGACGACGCCCGGTTCTTTGCTCTCGAACTCCCTCAGGATCGCGCACGGGCTCGAGCGCGGCAACGCCTCGAACGCGCGCGAGCCCGAGAAGCCCGCCTCCATGATGGCGTAGAACACCTCTCTGTACAAACCTTTCCGGTCGAAGTGCTCAACGAGCGACGGGTCGTCCGGCGAGTACACGCCGGAGACCCCTACGAACCCGGCGAGGTGTTTCGGGGACCACGCGCCCGCGGCGGTGTTTTGGAAATGAGAAGACGCCGCGCCGTACCCCGGGAACTCGCTTCTTTGCCACTCCGTCTGGCGCAGCAGCGCGACCGCCGCCAGGTGCGCGCCCGCGCTCTGGCCGACGACGAACACCTTCCGCGGGTCGCCGCCGAGGCTCGCCGCGCGACGCCGCACCCAGCCGATCCCCGCGCCCACGTCGGCGGCCATGTCGCCCACCGTGCCCTGGGGGAAGTTGCGGTAATCGAGAGACGCGACGATGAACCCTCGGCGCATGAGAGTCATGGCGAGCAACGCTCCCCAGGCTTTGTAGCCGATGATCCACATGCCGCCGGTGACGAAGACGATCACCGGTGGCGAGCGCGCGTCGCGCGCGTTTGCGCGGTGCGCCGCGCCGTCCGCGTCCACGACGCACTCGCCGAAAAACGCGCACCCGCGGGGGAGGAACAGGTCGAGCCGGTTCCGGGGATTGGGACCGTACCGCACGTCGCGCGTGACGCGGGCGTCCGTGTAGTAGCTCCACGCGACACGGAAGAACGCGGGGCTCAGGACCGCGGCGAAGCCGATGAGGCCGGCGAACTTGAATAACCAGCCGATCCTGCGCGGCGACGCGCGAGACGACACGTTATATTTTTGGAAAAGACGGAGGAGGCGTGAGTGTGCGCATCGGTGCGTGACGACCGCGTCGCGCGAGACGGTCGACGCGACGACGCGCGGAAACGCGCGTCCGGGGGTGCGGTGCGGTCGTGAGAACCTGTCGTGACGCTCGAGTGGTCGTCTCGAGGGCTGAGACGTCTCGTTCGGCGTCACCCGAACGCCCGGTCGTCGCGATCGGATTCGAAACGCGATGGCGAAAAAACAAGATGGCACGCGTTCGTTCGGCTCGCCGGTCCACGACCCGCGCGGCGTTACCTGAAGAAGCTGGCCAAGCGAAGCAGGAGCATGAACGGCACGACGACATTGCGCCCGACGGTGCCCGCGAGCGCGTTAAGGCGTTCCACGTGACGCGGCGCCATGGTGTTTTGGGTGCCAACCTCGTTGTCAAGTTGTCTCGGACCTGTTGACGAGCCTCGAATATAGATCGAAGACAGACATTTTCCGGAGGGATGCTGCAATGCTTCCGTCGTCGTGGTCCCTAAATACCTTTGCTGCCTTGTCACGAGCCTGGCCACTCTTGGCTGTGCTGTGAAGTGGTTCGTTCGAAGGGGATTGGAGCAACAAAAACGGCATGCTCTACCGTTCGACGCGGATCTCCGCGAGTGGCAAACCAACGCAAACGCGACATTACGCCAAAAGTATCCTATTCACATAAAGACGCAGTCACAGTCTTGGATTGAAGGTGCTGGTGAAGGTGCAAGACGGTGCTGGTCGCGCTGGATCGCCGTTGCTCTCAACGAAGAAGATGTGGCGCAGTTGATGTCGGAGCCACATCTTTACGGCTTGGTTGGTGGTTACCGACCACCCCCCCACCGCTTGTGCGGAGAAGATATAAGCATGAACGAGAACATCTTCTGTGTGCATCCTTATCAGCAAGTTAGGAGCGACCTGTAATATACTGTAGATATCATAGCATATATTGTAGATATCGTAGCATATTTTCTCGTGCATCGGGCCTCTGAAAAATATCACCGAAACAGAGCGGGTTCGGCGCGTCCGTCGACTCAGCGCCGACGTTTCAGACAGCAGCGAAGATGTTTCGTTCGTCGCGTGGCGCATCGTCTGGACGAGATGGTGCATCACAAAAATCAAATCAGTTGTACGGCGGCGATGCTCGGCATCTTCTCCCTGAGCTTCTGCGTCACCGCGACGCGCACGGTCATGACGCTCGCCGCCGGTCCCGAGAGGCGAACCTTCACGATGGGCTCCTCGATGGCCTCCAGCTCGAGCTCACCGCCGCCCGTGCCCGCCAGGTACGGCCTGATCTCGTCGAGTGTCGCCTCGACGTTCTCCTCCGTCAGATCCAGCCCGGCCTCCTCGGACGTCACCTGCTCCACCTCCATGATCTCGGGGATCTTCTCAAGCAGCCTCTTCTCGATGCCCATGCGCATGGTGGTGGTGGACGAGGGGCAGCTGCCGCACGCGCCGTTGAGTTTCAGACGCACCACCAGCCCGTCGATCTCCACGAGCTCGACGTCGCCGCCGTCGGCGATGAGGTACGGGCGCACCTCGTCGAGCACCAGCTCCACGTTCTCCGCGGTGAGCTCGAGCTTCTCGGAGATGGAGCTCTCCTGCGCGTAGACCACGACGGAGCGCCGGGGACGCACAACGCGCGCGGAGCGGGAGGCTGGCGCGTGGGTGGCGGAGGCGATGCGCGCCGCCACCGCGGTCGTCGCCGCGAAGCACGCGGTCGTGGTCGCGCTCATCTCACGCACGCAAAGAATGGGCTGCTGCTAAGGATTACCGGCCGCCGCGCGCTGTCGCCGAGAGGGGTCGGGGGGGAAGGGAACCTGTGCGGTCGTTTCCGTGCCGTGGCCGCGTCGAAAGCGGACGCGAGTGGCTCGACGAGCGCGCGGTGCGTCGGGGAGTGTCCACGAGAAGTCCCCCGGGCCGAACGCGGCGAAAGCCGCGTGACGTGGGTCCCCAAGCACTCAGAGGCTGAGCGACGTCCGTCGAAACTCGGTCTAACAAATCAAGGAAATCCCCGATGGCTCGCCGGATCACCACGCTGCATTTTGCCGTGTTTGTTTTTGATTCGCCGAGACTCACGACACGACTCAGAAGCCACGACCGCACAAACACACGTTTGACCCCATGACCACGCACGGCATCGGCATGCCCAGGGACCTCAACGCGCACGATACCGCCCCCCCGCCCCTCCCCCCTTGGCTCAAGGGCTTCCTGGTCACCAGCAAGACCAGCAGTGATGTCAGAAGAGCTGGGGAGGAGGTGGCGAAGCTCCTTTCGGACGACTTCTTTAAGCTCGCCTACGACAACCTCGACGTCCCGGCGAGCATGGTCAAGCCCGGCACGACGGAGGTGCCGTACGAGAAGGCCGAGTCCCTGCTCATCCCTGGATGTCCCGGAAGCGTGTTCGTCGCGCTCCGGCCGGACACCACCACCGTCAACGTCAGGATCCTCGCCGAAGGTGCGTCCGAGGAACTTCTCTTCTCGCAGCCCTAAAAAGTCGTCGCGCCTTTTCTTCTCTTTTCACGAAAGAAACAGCAAAAGTCGCGCCGCGGCGCGCGCGGACCTTCTCGACGACTGAACCCGAAGGCGATCGTCTTCTTGATTTCCACGCGGGATCCCACGCAGAGCTCATCGAGGAGGCGGACAAGGTGGGTGCCGCGGGCTGGACCAAGACGCAGCACACGCAGCGCATCATCCCGGTCGAGAGTCTCGCTCCCGAGGCGAACCTCGACGCTCTCGCTCAGAAAATAGTCGACGGGCACTTCCCCGAGATCCCGCCGAGTGAGAGGAAGGACCCGCTTCCCTCGTTCCGCGTGCACTACGAGGAGCACAGCGCGGCGATGCACATGCACGCCACGGACGTGATGCGTCGCGTCGCGGATTTCGTCCCGAAGGACTCGTACCGAGTGGACCTCGAGTCGCCCGAACGCACGATCCTCGTCGTGGTCGCCGGCGGTTCCGTCATGATGAGCGTCGTCAAGGGCTACGGCATGAGCGAAAAGTACCACCACTTCCACATTCACTCCGCCGCGGACCTCGGGCCGCCCTCCACGGTCCCGGCCTGATGCTTTGACAGGCGACGCGGGTGAACGGAAGGAGACGAGGAGACGGCGGGAAAGGAGAAAGAAAGAAGAATCAGATTTTTGATCCCGAAAAGGGCGTCGCGAGAGCGTCCGCGTTCCCGTTGTAAAAGACACACACCACATCTCACGCCGCGGCTTTGACCTGCGACTGCACGAACACCACCGCTTTGTGCACGAGTCCAGACATCGTCGCCACTCCCCCCACCACCGCGCACACGCCGGTGAGGAACTCCGAGAGACTGTTCCTGGTTTCCTTGTAGTCCACGCGGATCGGCGAGAGCTCGTAGTGGAAGTACACGCCGCTCGGCCTCGAACCGCCCATCAGCCCCTTCGACCCCGCGGACGACTCCGTGACGCTGTACTGCTGCGAGCTGATCGTCGGGCCCGAGAGCGGCGTGAACGACGTCGGCACCACCTTCAGGAAGTACTGGTGCACGTAATTCGGCGGTAACTCGCGGTCGTATCCGTCCAGGGGAGACGTGAACCCGGGGAAGCCCTCCCCGAACGCGAACTTGTTGATCGTGTGGCTCAGGTTCAAGTCCGTGCGCACCTGGAGCTGCACGTGCGCGAACCCAATCTGCAACGAGCGCCCGGGCGAGACGGAGAAGCTCCCCGGCACCCTGTTCACCTCCAAGTACCCGATCACCTCGCACCCCTCTTTGTTTTCGTTCCTGAACGCCTTCTCCACGCCGTCCGGGAACTGCTTATCCAGGATATCCTGCAGGTTGAACATGTTCATCATCTGCGCGCGCATGATGTCGCCCTGGCGCTGCTGCACCTGCCCCCGCTGCTCCAGGAGCTTTCTGCCGGCACCGCTCTCGTCTTCCTCGTCCTCCTTCTCCACTCCGTCGAGCAGATCCCCTCGACGCCTACCGTCGTCGCCGGCGTGGTGGTGTCCGCCGTGCGCCTCGTCTCCCCCCGCGTGCTTCTCCAGCTTGGTCACCTCCTCGTGCAGGTCCTTGTGCTTGTTTACCGGCTCAGTCACGAAATCCTTCTCCAGCGGCCGCCCGTGCCTGTCCAGCCGGCGTTTCTTGAGGTGCCCATCGTGCACGTCGTGATGCGCCTCGCCAGCCTGATCCTGCGTGTCCAGTGTGATGAGCTCGCAGGCCAGCGCGTGGAACGTGACGTCGATGGAGACCCGGAGCCGCTCGGCGTTGGGCGTGACGCGATCGACGCCCATCGTGTCCACCTTGACCTCGCTGGTGAGCACCGTCGTGCGGTGGTGCGCGTATTCGCTGAGGAACAGCAGCGCGCAGATGGCCGCGCAGACAAACGTGATGATGCCTCCCGCGGTCGAGCCGATGACGTAGTCCTCCTGCACCTTGGGGTACGCATCCATGCTCCGCACCGCCTTGACGATCGAAGAGCTCTCGAACGTTGGACGCGCGTCCGCGGGCGCATCGTGCACGTGGCGGGCGCGCAGACCGGGACGTTCGGCGCTGATCATCTGGTCGCGCGGTCCACAATGGTGTCTTCCGATTCTTTTCCACACTCTTCTTCGGGGCCGCGGATCTCGGCTTGCCCTTTCTTCACCGCGCGGGCCACCATGGAGGGGTTCATGGAGAACCTCACCCCCCAGCTCGTGGTGGCGAAGGCGTGGCAGTGGCTAGAGATGAACGGGTGGTACCTCGTCGGCGCCCTGGCGTGCTGGTACCTCATCCTGAGGCCCAACCTTGTGGACCCGGCGCTTCGTGCCGCGGCCGCGCCCAGCGCAGAGAAGGTGCGCTTGATGGAGGAGGGGAAGCGCGCCGCGAGGCTGCGTCAGGAGGAGGCCGCGCGCCGAGCGTCGGAGGCGCACGCCGAGCGCATGCGTGAGAAGCGCGTCGAGAAAGTAGAGGAGGTGGAACAGGAGGGTCTGCGCAGGCGCGGCGCTGGACGGCGTCTGGGGACGGGAAGCGACGATGAGGGGGCGGGCCCGAGCCGGCGGAAACCCAGAGAGCCTAAGGACAAGGACGGCAAAGACGACCCATTCCGCAGATTACGCGAGCGTAACCCTCTCGGTGCGGACAGCACGCGGGGGTACCAGCCCCCGAAGCGTAAGGTGAACAAGGGCGGGTGAGGCAGGTAAGCGTCTCTCATCGCCGATGAGAGGCGCGCAACTCGCCGTCCTGTTCGCGCCAAAACGCGCAGCGTTTTCCTCGACGACGCGACGCCGGAGACTTCCGTCCACGGCGCGTCGCGAGGCGACCCGTCACACCGTGACGCCGCGCCCCGAATGCCGACTCGATCGGCTGGGGTGTGCGCTGATGACATAACGACGGGATCGAACGCTGCGAACGAACACGCGCATTGTACTATACCACCGACGTTCCAAAGATCTACCTACAGTCCTACGACTCACCGCTCCCGCTCGTTAACCTTTGCACGATACACTCCATCCCAACACCGCGACTGCCTTTCACGAGCACGACAGAGCCCTTCGCCGATGCAGAGTCACGAATTAACTCCCACAGCGATTCCGCGTCATCGGCGACGACCACGTCGCGCGCGTCCGCGCGGTCCGCCGCCACGCGCGTCGCCGCTGCCGCGAACGCGTCCCCGGCAACCCCGACGACGTCGAACCCGGCGTCCAAACACCGCGTCAGCGCGTCGACGTGCAGGTCGTGAGATGCCGAACCGAGCTCTAGCATGTCCCCGAGAACGATCACTGTCCTATGCCCGCGGCTGCGCGCGTCTCGTAACGTCTCGATCGCGTTCGAGACGCTCTTCGGACTCGCGTTGTACGCGTCGTCGAGCACCGTGATTTCCGTCGCGGCGTCGCGAGACACGCGCATGCGGCCTTGCGGCGACTCGAACGCCGCTAATCTGGCACCGACGTCGGAAAGCGACACGCCAGTCGATACCGCGACGGCAGCTGCGCACGCTGCGCACGCCGCTAAGTGTGCACCGGGCTCGGAGAGGCACACAGAGACCGTCTCCTTCCCGCTTCGAATCTGCAGCGCGGTCGGCGGGAACGCCGCGGTCCGGTCGTCGGCGAGTCCAGCCTCCGACCGCGCGGCACAGACCTCGACGTCCGCGCCGCTTCCGCGCGTTCCAAAAGACACCCTTCTACAGCCGTTCGGAACAGACATCCCCATGACCCGCGCGTCTTCGGCGTTCACCACGCACACGTCCCCTTCCGAGGCGGTCGCGAACATCTCGGCTTTTGCGCGCGCCACGCCGCCGACGTCGCCGACGCCCTCCAGGTGCGCGGGAGCAACGTTCGTGACGACGCGGACGTTCGGCCTCGCGATCGCGGCGAGCGCGGCGATTTCTCCCGGGGCGCTCATGCCCATTTCCAGCACCCACGCGCGCGCGGATGGGGGCGCGCGTAGAATAGTCAGCGGGAGCCCGACGTGGTTGTTGAAGTTGCCTTCCGTCGCGTGGGTTTCTTCGTCGCCGAGCGCAAGCGCGCACATGTCGCGCGCCGTGGTCTTCCCGACGCTCCCCGTGATTCCAACCACCAGGCCGTCGAATCGACGACGCACGTCGAACGCGAGCGCCTGGAGTGCGGCCGTGGCGTTCTCGACGCGAACGTATCCCGCGGTCCAGTTCGCGGGAGGCGCGCGAGTCGACACCACCCCAGCGCACCCAGCCGCGAGCGCGTCATCCACGAACGCGTCGCCGTCGACGCGTTCGCCGGTCAAGGCGACGAACCACTGGCCCGCACGCACCGCGCGCGTGTCAGTGGACACGCTCCCGGGCGTCCCCTCGCGGACGAGCTCGCCCCCGGTCGCGGCCGCGAGCTCCTGTGCGGTGAAGATCACCCCGCCACCCCCGTCCACGTCCCACCGCGAGGCGGACGCCACCGCGAGGTGCCGTCCCCAGAGACGCACAGCCGCACGGGACGAAACGCGGCGGCGAGCACCGACACGCTGGGGGTCGCGCGCGACCGCCGACGCGATCGGACACATCGCTTTTGACATCTCCCGCCCGCTCGACGACAACCCACACTCCCACACCGGGTGACAGTCGCCGAGGCGACGACTTGTGCGCTCGAACGTGATGGATCTCAAGCTTGTTTATTACCGCTGTCAGAGAGTTGTTGTCGGTTTCTCTTGATTTTCTCGCGCGCGATGCTGTTGCGCAAATCGCGAGCGGTGTACGTACGTAGTTCACGGTTCGTAACTCAAGGAAGAGCGGAGCAAATTGACGGAGTCTCAAGAGACCCTCTCCTGATCCCTGGGTGATTCGCATGACAAGTTCGTTCTTTGTCTTTCGACGTGTCACTTTGACGCGACGTCGGTCGTTAGCAACCCGAGTCCCAGACTCGGGCGCGCGCTGCGGCCCACGACTCCACGACTGGCCGAGTCGGGAATCGTGCCGCGCGAGTGCTCGTAGCACGCGACACGCGCTCAGGGCGGGCGAGGCACACCCACTGAGGCGTCGGAAGGTTCGTGTCGGTCAGGGAGAATCGCTCTTTCTTTTTCGCCGACGGTCGAAAACGCGTCCGCGGCTCAGTCCTCCTCGGTCCGTCGCGTTCACCCGTCACGCTGTGTCTGACGCGACGTCTCTAACTTCGTTCGTGTGTTTGTTTTCCGAAACGCTCGGGACGCTCGCGTCGGATGAAGACGTTCGCCAGGATGGACAGCCGAAGGGCGGTGCTCGCGGTGCTCGCGTTTTTATGCGTAATCGTCCCCGCGTCCGGGATAATCGTGGAGAAGGAGTTGAACATCATGGTGGACGGCGGCACGGTGACAGAACTCGACACGTTCGGGTTCTTGGCAGGTGGATACGCGGATTGGGAAATACAATCCGAGCCGCGGGGCAGTTCGGACCCCGGACCGCGCGCGTTCGTGCTCGGATGCAAGGAACTGGACTTGTACATGGTTGAGATGACGGCTGAGAACACCTGTCTACAACACATCGCCTTTCAAAACTCGACGCTGGGGAAGTGTTACGTGTTTGAGGTCCCGCGTGAAGGACCGACGCGGGAGAGGGTCGACATCACGAGCACGGGGCGGATATCTTGGGGGATTCTGATGTGCGGCCAAGGCGCCACCAAGTTGCAGATGGAATACACGCTCATGAACCCCGACGGCGAACACTTGGGGACGGGGTACATGCCGCTCCCGGCCACGTATCAGACGTTTGCGGTGTTTTGGAGCCTCATATTTGTCGCGCAGACGTACTACAATCTGGTCGTGCATCACCGGTCCATGACGGCACTGCATAGGTTGCTTTTGGGGCTCCCTATCGTCAAGATCTTGCACGAAGTGGTGGGCATGTTTCGCTGGAAGGTGGTTTCCAGCTACGGCTTCCTTCCCGGGTGGGTCGAACTCATGAGCTCCGCAACTATCAGCCTGAACGAAGCGGCCACGTACTTCCTTTTGGTTCTCATCGCGAGAGGGTGGCTGGTGACGCGTCGGGCGTTACCCATCAACGAAGCACAATCCACCGCGACCGTGGCGATACTTCTGTTCGTGTTGAACCTGACATACCGGTATTACCAGCTGAACAACATGACGTTCTTCGCGTTGGCCATCATGTACATGGTGGCGCTCGCGATCATTCTGTCGAGCACAGCGCGCAACATTCGCGAGCTTAAGATCCAGATCATGATCTTAAGGCAGGCGGATATCGACCCCACGGACACTCCCGCGCACACGAAGGAAGGGATGTATCGCTCGTTCCAGTTCTACGTCTTCACGTTCGTGTGCACCAGGATTTTTCTCGAGATGGTGATGTTGTTCTTGCACGAGTACCCGTGGATCGGCCACGTGTTCACCGAGCTGTTGGACCTGCTGCTTTGCGTCATCGTGGGCTGGATTTTCCGACTGCGTGAGAACAATCCGTTCAACACGCACCAAGGTGAGTTCAGCTGGCTTCCCATCGATCCCGCGGATCTCACGCCGCGGAACGGAGACACCATGCAACTTGTGGCGCGGATGGCGGAGCTCGGAGTGCAAATCGAGGTGCCGCTGGCTCGTGTTTACGAGACGGTGATCAACAAAGCCTCGGTGCCGGGGTCAACGACGTCGTCCTGGCGTTACGATAACTCGGATAGCTCTTCCATTCCCTTAGGCGAAGGACCCGTCGTGGTCGTGGAAAATCCACCCGTGTACGTGAAAGGCGAGCTCGTGGAAAGTGTCTCCATAGCCAGACCCACGCACCACTCCGAGCGACGCGCGCCGGAAGTGGCGAGCGCGCCGGAAAGCAACAGGTTGGAGATTTTGGTGGTGCAGTCGCCGGGGGAGGGGGAGATACAACTGCCTGGAACTCCAGAGCAGACTACGAGACGACCGTGAACATAATCAATGCGCGGCATCGAGCGATGTCGTGCGATGTTGTAATTTATGCTGCATCATTTAGGCACATGTACGTCACTGAGCGCTGTTTTACAAACACTTCGCGTTTTTCGTCTCGCGCCTCCCCCCTCTTTGCTTTGAAAACGCAACGCGCCTGTCTCGGTTCACCAGTGCTTCAGCACCGCGAACACGAGTAATATCAGAACACCGAGACAAAGAATCGAAACCATGGCTAAGCGGCAGTTCGAGGTCTTTTTGTACACCCGAAGAGCCATCTGATGAGCTTGCTTGAGCCTCGAACCGGTGCGTGTCACTTCGTCTTCGATGTCGTCCAGGAGTCTGGCGTGGAGGTCCAACTCCTCGTTTACCGCGAGCCCAATGTGTTTCGTGCTCGTCACCACCTGGGAAAGCTCGTCTAATTCGTCATCCTGACGCATCATCATGTTGCGCTGCAGTTGTAAGATACCGGCGTTGTCCAAGTCCACGGTCGCCGAGGTCTCCCCTCTGTGCGAGTCCAGTTCGGGTTGGAAGAAATTCGTCGACGCGGGCGGACTCGAGGAGACGTACCCCGCGTCGGCGCTGCTAAGCCCCGTGAGTTCGTCGCATCTACCGTACAAGCCTGCGACCAGGTCTTCTCTTCGTATCTGCTCGCGCTCGGTCACCGAGGACAACTCCAGCGACGCGCCGAGCGCGTCGAGCTCGCTCCTGAGCTCCGCGGCTTGCTTTTGCACGGTCGCTGTCAACTCGGTGGCATCCGCAGCTCGACCCTCTCGCTGCGCCGCGTCTCTCTCGTACAGACACGCGAACGCATCGTCCACGTTCTTCTCCAACCTCTCGAAGTCTGAGAGCCACGCTGAGGCGTCCATGGCGCCGCTCTCTTCCCGGCGTGCGCCCGAGAAGGCGCGCTTCGCAAGTGCCAAGCTCGGAATAAAGCCACGACTGCTGACTCGAATCTGGCGCATTTCTTCGCAGACCAGACCAGTCTGTGAACCAAAGCGAAAAACGAATTCCATGTTCGAAACGGAATTTTGCTTTTCTGCTTCGCGAGATCTGAAGCGAATAATCAAAGAGCCAGCAAAAGGAAAAACTCACTTTTTGCTTACAAACGGCGGCCTCACGCACGTGCTAGGATACCTGATGCCCTCTCGTCTACCGTTATCGAACCACACACTCGTGCTGAGAATATCTCCTTTCCACGGAAGAAATATCTGCGTCGGATACCGGCCGACGAGCACGGGATCTGCTGGATACGTCGCGAACTGGCCCGCTGCGGGCAAACTCCAGTCTTTCGATAAATACAGGTTCGACGCTTGCGCCGCTTCAAGGCCCGGCGCGACCCCGCCGACGCCGCCGATCCCTGCCAACATCTCTGACGGATCAGGAAACACGGTCGATGGTGGGGTTGCATTTCGTGTGTGCATGCTTCCTCCGAGAGTGATGCTCTCGTAGAAGTTATCAGCGACGTCGACAAACGGCTGCCAGACGTATTGCCCGATATCGAACGGGTCCGCAATACCACGCAGCTTGTCGTTGATGTATATCTTGGTGCAGTTACACAGGCCGTCGTACGTCGCGAGTATCTTAAACACCTGCCCGCTGATCGCTTTGAAGCCTTTCGCGGGAACCGATGTGTCGACGACCCTCATGCCTCCGCCGGCGAATATCGGCAACAGTGAGAAGCTCTCGACGAACGTCTGGAACCCGAAGCGCACTTCCCCTGCGTCCGTGACAAAAATCGACAGCGCTCCACCGCAGTGGTGCCAATTCTGATATGGAGCGCATCCACCGATCGTTAGCACAGTCTGCGCGTATATACCGGTGCACGGTATGCACCACCAAAAACTCGCCGGTGTGCACCACGGATCGCACAGCGGCACAAGGTGCTTGAATTTCACGACGACCTCGACGGACAGTCGGAACCCGGCGCGACCGTAGAGACCGGGGATATTGTACGTGCACGGCAGATGCTCACAAAACACGAACGCCAAGGCTCGCGGAATTATTTCGTTCACGACCTGCCCGGTAGGGTCAACACTCAGTGATGGGACTTCGAGGCTCTGGAACGCGTACCCCTGAACAAATTCGAAGTCCCCGGCGCGACAAAAAGCGAGGGGATCGGGTAGAAGAACTTTGTCGACGACATGTAGATCACCGTTGATGGCGAGTTGCCCACTCCTAGCTTCCGGTGGAATGATTTGAGCGACATTCGGCAGAGCACCGGGATACCCGACCGACGCTGTGGAGAGTACCGAGGTGTTGATCGTCGCGAACCAATCGTGATCGGTCCCGCCGGAAACAAACGCCTGCGACCAAGAGCACGCCAGTGTCAGGGAGAAAGTGAAAGACGCGAACAAGACAAGCGTGCGTACCTGTGTAATGACGGATCCATCTCCCTTGACCAGGGTATCGTGCCTGAGGAAGGTAAGGTTCGCGGGAGATTGCCAATAACGCTGAAGCGTCGTCGGGAGAAGCTCTCCTTTCGCCAAAAATTGCGGTTCAAGCGGTGGATACACGAAATCATTCTCGGTAACGCCCTGCGCGACAAAAGATCAGAATTCAGAACGCTGAGCATACAACAAACATTCAAAACGCGTATAACTTACCTCGTCAAAAATCGGAATTCCTTCAAGGCGTTCCGTGACAGTTGAGTACAGAATCACGTCATAAAGCAAAGAAGTAAAGCTGTCGATGATGACAGCTTTCGATAGCGAGAGCTTCGCAAAGAAGGCGAAGAACGCAATGTCGACCGGGGCGAAGACGCTCGCATCACCGGGTGGAAGGCACTGCCCGCGGAATTCGCCTTGCAGACCGAGTACTTTTACGATTTCTTCGTAAACCTGCATGTTCATATTGAAATAATTCAGTTCGGCTTGAAGTTTACTCGTGTTTCGTCGGTCGACGTACCTTAAGCCACGGCGTTCTTTCGATGCGATCAAGTATCGTTAACCCAAGCTCTGCGGTCGGCGGTACAAGCATAGTATCCACCACTTGAACGACACCGTTGGATGATACGAGATCTGGAACGATTACTTTCGCGCTATTCAGTCGCCCTTCGACAAAAACAGCGCGTGCGACGTCTGGTAAACCAGGTGGGATCCGTCGCGTCAGGGAGCGTACACCCTGTATGCGTATCCCTACTTGCCTTATGATCGAGAGGCCAAGAAAAAGGTTACACGGCTTGGCAAGGATGGGATAGGCGAGTCTCGTGTCGAAGACGTCCGTGTCAGCTAGAAGGCAGAGACGAAAATCCTCTTGAGGCACCAAAATGCCGCGTGGTACGAGGTCAAGAATGAGGTGGTATTGCGCTAGCTGCTGGCGAATGAGGAAAGCGATGAAAGGATCGATCAATGGGACGATAATCTCTTCGAATCGATATCCCTGCGCGTTGAGCAGAATTAATTTAACAAGTCAGTTGTGTCGTCGCGCGCTGAAGAGAAAATTCAATGTGCGTACCAAGTAACCCAGTGTTCCCTCGACAGCCGCGTTTGTGGGGGCAAAAATTGCGATCCCACTGACTAACTGCCCTACAGTTCCGACAGTATCCAGCTCGAGCGCGAGAATTTCGTTTCCTGGGCTGGTTACTATTTGTGTAAACAGCGAGAGTTCCGGTCGTAGCGTGAGCTGTCGTAGCGTCGTCAAACCTGGCGTTATGAGCACCGAATCCACTATGTGCAGTAGCCCGTCGCAGGCGACGAGGTCGGGAGTTAGAACTACTGCTTTATTCCCACCAAGAAAGGCAAACCTCTGACCCTCAAGGGTGATAATCCGTTTGTTTCCTATGCATGTTATGTCCACGATGAGGTCGAAGAAGTTCAGGGTCCCTATAGTGGGGCCGAGCAAGGGAGTGACGAACAGGAGTTCCGGATTGATCGCCGTTTGTAATAATTCGAGCGGATACATGTTATACGTGAAATACCGGGAACCAGCCGACTCCCCGTCAGCACTGATTGGGGTCGTCTCCAAGTCGATAAAAACTTCCGAGTATTGCAAAGTCGACAGCAGCAACTCGGGATCGGAGAAGACCTGTTCCTTCGAAAGTCCGACGCGGCGGAAGAAATTTTTCCACGCCAGGTTCGTTGGCGCGAAGACGGTTTGCATGTTCAGCGCGTCGATGATCTCGCCGGGGACGCACATCCCCTCATCAGGCAACACAGGGTTTGGCAAGAATCCTCTAGGAATTAAGGGAGGAATGATGATGATATTTTGCTGCGCGGATACGCCTTGCCGCTCTGAGACAACCCCACCCGCGGGGAAACTGGTTCGGAACGCGCGAGTTAAGAAATATGCCTCTGCGGTGATGGAGAGCTCCGGCAACGAGGCAATGAGCGATTCCACCGTGGAATAAAACGCCGCGGCGGGCACCAACACGGCGTTCACTATGTGAACTGCTAAACCGCCTCCGTAGCCTCCGCAGAGCACAATATTGGGCACGTGTAAGTCTGCTCCACGTTTCATGTATCCGTCCACACGCACCTTCCGCAGCGAAACCTCCTGTGAAATCTGCGCGAAAAGCAAACTCGACGCGGTGCCGGAGCCCGCTAATCCGAGAGCAGACGTCAGAGTTGGGTCATTAAACATCGTCTCGAACGCTTGACCGTCAATCATATCGCTCGTAAGCAAAAAGCCGCACGACCGACGATACAGCGCGCTGTTCGTCACACCGCAAGGAATGGTGAGATGATACGCGACGAGGTTGCAAAGAAACGTGGGAATGCTCAGAAGATCTTCGAGTCCACGATTCAGTATCACGAAGAGCTCCTCGAAGGCCTCATCGGTGGGTGCGAACATCGTTTGACCACCCGTGGTGCCATACAAGAAGAGAGGACCCGTGCATGTCGTGCTCGCGGCATCGATGAACGCCTGTAAGACGCGGAAGTTGGAACCGACTCCGAGATGAGCAGCTTCGTGAAACGCAGAGAGCACCAAGTCCAGGGAGGTGCCGTCCTCCAAGGGACAGAGGTGTGGCGGAGGCAGAGTCGTGCCTTGGGTCACTTTAAGGGCGATACATAGCACGATGATGGCAAATACGATGTAGCGGGGTACTTTCATTACCCCCTCGCCACGTCGTGTCGCCTCGCGGTGTCCGACGACGATGCTTTCCCCAGATCTCGAGGCGTTACGAAGTGACACGACCGTAAGAAAAGTTTGATTTTTTTTTTTTTTGTTGTGTCGCCTCACGCATCACGCGAGTTTGGTGAAACGCGATTTGCGAGTTCGGCGACGATGCCGCCGCGCCATTTCATCATGGCGGCGGCCGCGATGACCGTACTTAGGCTGGGGGCGTTCGCCCCCCAGACCACGCGTCTACGTCGGTCTGCGGGTAGCACTGCGACCCGTCCACCTGCGAGGCGGGCATGTGCTGTGAGGGCTGCCGGCGGCGACCAGGTTCCCGGGCTGTGGTATGTGGACGAGGAGTCGCAAGGTGAGCACCCCGACGACGCGTTTTGTGCTTTTTGCTATCCTTCACGCAAACATTCCCTCGTATGCTGACCTCTGGTGCTTTCCCGCCGCTTCTCTCGACGTCTCTCTCATCCTGCTCAGAGATGTTCGCGTCGAAATGGGACAGACCGGCGCTTCGCGTGGGCGCGGAGGGTCAGACCCTTCCCCTCCCTGAGATGCGCATCGTGAACGACAAAAAGATGCAAAAAGTGGATTTCGTGGCTGCCACCGAAGACGCCGACGACTGCCCGGCGCCGGACGGATTACCCGAGGTGGCGGTCATTGGACGCTCTAACGTCGGTAAGTCCAGCCTCTTGAACCTACTGACAAAGGGCGCGAGCGGCGCGGCGGTGTCGTCCAAGCCGGGAACGACCCAACACATCAACCATTACTTGGTTGATAAGAAGTGGTGGATCGTCGACCTTCCCGGATACGGATTCGCCAAGGCGACGGCTGAGGAGACGGCAAAATGGGAAAAATTCACCAAGGAGTACTTCACCACTCGCTCCAACCTGGCAGGTGTCTTGCTTCTGATCGATGCGTCCATTCCCCCCATGGAGAAAGACCTGGAATACGCTGACTGGCTCATCGAGCACAGCGTCCCGTTCACAATCATCTTCACTAAGTGCGACAGAAACAAACCCGGCATGCCCTCGGTGGAGGAGAACCAAGCGGAACTCGAGCGACGGCTTATGGAAAACTGGCATCGATTGCCTTCCATGATACCGACATCGAGTGTGAGCCAAGATGGACGCGAAGATGTCCTGAAGTTCATTTCTTCTATCATCCTGTTCCGCCGTCGACGCAACCAGGAAGCGAAAGACGCAAAGCGGCGCAAACGCGTGAACGCCCTGAAAGCGGCGAAACCACAGAAACATCGCGTTCGAAAGCCGAAGACATACGACGACGAACCGTTCATTCCAAACGCACCTGGAAGCGAGAGACCTCGTGCTCCCGTGAAAGAAAAGAAACCGTCGATGTCGATGGCGGAGATGATCGCGCAGGAGTTAGAGGAGCTGGAGGGCGGCGGGTGAGGGTCGTTTCATGGTTGACTAGTAGCTAGCTATGTGTGGCAGCTAGGACTACGTAGCTACACTTAGTCGAAAAGCGAGCACGAATCTGTATCATCAACTCATACGACAACTTCGAACGACGACTTAGATTCATCTCACCACGCGCCATTACTTCCCATCAGGTTTGGTGAACAAGTAGTGCGAGATGTACCACTCGTTGCCCTTGCCCGTGCCGCTGTTGTAGTTGAACATTTCAGCACAAGACAAGAAGAAAAGGCGCCAATAGACGTACCACTTCGTCTTTTGCGATTTGCCGTACGTCTCCTCCAGAATCGGACCCGCTTGTTTGTAATTGCGGTCGAGCTTCTTGAGCCAGTCCTCGCACGTCTTGTAGTAGTGGTTGCCATTCACGCGCCACTGGTTCTCTAAGTAAAGACCTTTGGTGAAGAAGCAGAAAAGCCTGTCGCTCGGCATCGTGCCTCCGGTGAAGAAGTATTTGGACATCCAGTCATCTTCGGACTCCGCCTCGAAGTGGTACGGGGTCGTCTTGTGGACGAAGATGTGAATGAACATCTTCCCGCCTTTCTTCAACCACTTGGTGCATCGATCAAACAGCGTGTCGTAGTTCTTCATGTGCTCGAACATCTCGATGGAGACGATGCGGTCGTACGACCCGACTTTCGGAGGCTCGAACGTGACCATGTCGGCAGTGATGATCTCCAGGTTCTTGATACCGCGCTCCGCCGCGCGCGCCATGATGAATTCCTTCTGCGTCCGGGAGTTCGAGACACCCGTGACCTTCGCAAGCGGATATGTCTTGGCCATCCAGAGAGAAAGAGAGCCCCAGCCGCATCCGAGCTCGAGGATGTTTTGCCCGTTCGCGAGCTCGGCGCGCTGGCCGTAAAGCTGCAGCATCGCGAGTTCCGCCTCGTCAAGAGTCATGCCGGGCTTGTCGTACAGGCAGCACGAGTATTTAAGGTTGCGGCCCAGGCAAAGCAAGTAGAATTCCGTCGGCACCTCGTAGTGCTGCTCGTTCGCGGCTTTTGTCTGCTCGGCGACTGCACGGGTGCGCAGGTCCTTCACAAAATCGATTTCAGCCTGGAGCTCATCCTCGGTGTTTGCGAAGTGGAAAAGGCACTTCGTTCTCAACAGGTACCGGATGCCAGCGCGCAGGATGAAGTCAGGCACGAGGTTCATCTCCACGACCTACGGATATGTCGAAAAACAGGAGGGGACGAGGATGAAATGGTCAGTCCGCTGTGCCGTTCGTGGAGCCGTGCGTCGGAAGACTCGGGGTTTAGGGATTGGGTTGGGTGCCTTCCCGGAAATGCGAATTCCGCAGATGACGCCGGTGATGCGAGCAGAGCGTACCATGAGGAAGGCCTTGTAGAACGCATCGTATAAGGGTTTCAAGGCGGGATTGAGAACAGTCAGGAGCGCGCTCAACATCGTGAGCGTCACGTCTCACCGTCTTGCGACTCGAGCGCGCGGTGGATCTGTAGGAGTGCGGTCACAAAACCTGTGCAGTTGAAGAAATCAGCGGGCGGCGGCAGACGGCGCAGGCTTGAGAAAAGTTCGATTGAACCTCGAACCCTCGCCGATCTCACTTTGAACCGCGCGAGCGACGATGGGAAAGAAACGCAGGCAAGCCGCCGACGACGACGACGAGTGGGGCGCGGGCTCCAGGGCGCTCGCCGCCCAGGGAGGCGGCGTCGAGGACAAGTCCAAGCGAGAGGACAAGTGCAGGGCTCACCTTCGCGCGCTGAACAAACAGTTCGCGAGCTGGGTGAACGATCAGAGCGGCAAGCGGCCCATCAAGTCCTGGGCGGCGGGCTGCCAGGATTACCTCAAGCACATCGCGCAGATCAAAACCGATTTCAAGGATGTGCTTGAGACCGCCGAAGACGCTTCGAAGCCTTCGGGGTCGACCTCGATGCTCGGGGGCCCGGGCGGCATCCCCGCGGGGACCCCGATGAAGGCCAATCCGCTTTTCGGCGCGGCGACGCCGACGCCGCCGAAAGCAGCAGAGCCCGCCGCGCCTAGTTTGTTCGGCGGGTTCGGCGCGTCCATCGCCGCAGCGCCCGCGGCGGTGGTGGAGAAACCTTCGCTGTTCCCGAACGCGGCGAGCAACCCCTTCGGCGGCGGCGCGACGGCCCCGGCGCCGAGCCTTTTTGGCGCGCCCGGCGCCCCGCCGCCAGCGTTCGGTGGGTTCGGAGGGTTCGGCGGGGCGCCCATCTCCGTCACGCCCGCGGCTCCCGCCGGCGGCGAGGAAGACGACGATGAAGTGGCGCGCCCCCCGAGCCCATCGTTCAAGGAAAAGGAGCGCGGCGACGAGGATGATGAGGAGTGCCTTCTCAAGGCGAAGGTGAAGTTCTTCACCAAGAAGGAAGCGGCGGACGCGTGGGGGGACCGCGGAGTGAACAACCTCGAGTTCCTGAAGGCCAAGGAGGCAGTCGGCGGCGTGCACAAGTGCCGTGTCCTGATTCGCAACAGCATCGGCAAGGCGGTGATGAACGCGGGGGTTTACGCGAGCATGCGGGTGCAGGCGACGGAGAAAAAGTTGCCCGACGGCTCGACGAAGCAAAACGGCGTCATCGTCAACTTCTTCAACGCCGCCGAGGAAAACGAGAAGACTATCACGCTGATCCGCACGCCCGAAGCGGAAAAGTTGCACAAGCTGCTCGAAGAAAACGCCAAGGCGATGTCGTGATAGGAACCGGAACGGGTCCCCCTCTCTCGCTTCGAGCCGATAAACATATCAAATACAGTTACAAAAAGAATCGTTTCTTTACTTCGCGTCCGCGTCCACGTCGTCGACTCGCCTCTTACTCGCGCTGGACGAAAGCTCCTCGACCACCTCCCACGCGACCGCGCATTGCGACGCGTCCTCTCCATTTTCGCACATCGTGATGGCGACGTCCACCGCGTCGCGAATGGCTTTCGTCAACGTGGGCTCGTCCGCGGCGTTCCCGCCGACCTGCAAAGCGCGCTCCAGTTCCAGACGGGCCTCGAACGTCCCGGAAGGCGCCTCGCAGCTGTCCCCCGCGCAGGGCATGACACCAGCCAGGGGATCGATACCCGCCCTCGTCGCGGGATTTGACATCCGCTTGTCCTCCTTTTTCGCCCCTTTCCGCGCGTCGGCCGGCTTCTTCGCCGGGTTTTCTGCCGCCGCGGGCGGCGCGGGCGCGACGGCGGAGGGGCTCCCCGGGGGCGCGTTCTGCATCATCCCGGCGCGCATGGCGGCATCCTCCAGGCCATCCACCTCCTCCCATGCGGCGGCGCACTCCACGGTAGCACCATCCTTACACGCCTCGTTCGCAGCTGCGTTTGAAAAACACGCGGGTATGCATGCGGTCGTGTCAGTGTCCGGCGGCGCAGTCGAGCGATTCGCGACGCGAGTCGGCGTTTGCAGAGGAGGAGGACCCCAGTAAAAAAAGATGGGGGGTGTGGGACGGGCGCGAATCCCGAGACGCGAACGCACCTTTGATTGCCTGCTGCAGCTTCGCCCTGAGCCCCGGGCGTTCTTTATCCTTCAGCATCTCTTCCATGTCCTCCCTCGGGTCCTTCTCGTACAGCACCTCGAAGGCCAGGGCGGCGATGCGAGCCTGATCCGCGGTAAGCTTGATAGGTGGCGGGAGGTCTTCCTCGTCCTCCGCGTTTCCGTCGGACCCGGCCGCGCGGACGACCACTCGCGAAGTTCGCCTCGCGGACGCGCGGGTCGCGCGCGAGATGCGCGTGCGCGCAAACGCTGGGGTGCTGACCGCGACGGCGAACATATTTCCAAGCGACGCGTGGAGACGCGCCTGGGGATCTGCGAGCACGGGCTGCGCCTTTGAAGGTCCTCCCTCTTCTGCGCGCGAAAATCTTGTAGGCGTAGCGTCGGTGGGCAGCGGCGGCCCGATTCGCTCACGATTGGCGCAGTTCAAAGCGGGGGCTGGAACGGCACTCGTGAACGCGCGCATCAGTGTTACACTCACTCGCTCAGCTCCGCGTCACCTCCTTTCTTCCCGTCCGCATCCACGCCCTCCTTGGCCTGCTTCCGCACCGGCACCGCGCGCTCCATGGCCTTGTCCCAGTCCTTCAGCTCGAGCTGCGCAAGGATTATGTCCAGCGCCTGGTTCACGGTCAGGATGTGCGTCCCGGTCATCCGCAGGTGGTCGCGGATGGGCAGACGCGCGTGCCGAATGCCCTGCTCGTTGGCTTTGTTCAGGGTCAGGTTCTTGTGCCTGTTTTTATCCACGATCCCCCCGATGATGTACACCTCGTTCGGCTTGAACTCCGTGAGCTCGTGCTCGGAGTCAGCTGTGAGGTACACCAAGTCGCCTTTGCGCTCGGCGAGCGCGTCGAGGTAACTCCCGTTTTTGTGGTGCACGGCCCAATTTTTGTACCCCGGGCAGGATTTGAGCAGCGCCTCGCCCACCTCTCCGTCGAGGCCGGTGAAATACAGGCACAGAGGAACTGCGGCTTTTATGTTGGCGGAGTAGCAGTACGTCAGCTGCTTCGCCATCGAGCGCGACTCTTTCTCCGTCATCAGATCAACGAACTCCAGGTCTAACACCACCGAGTACGGCGAACGCAACGCCTCGGTCTTCTTGGCCTTCGCCTCCTCCGCCTCTTTCATACGCTTTTCGCGGTTGGCTTTGCGCACCGCCTCGTACTCGGCGCGCTCGGCGTCGGTCATCGCTTCCATCTTCGCCGCGAAAGCCGCGCGTGCCTCTTCGCCCTTCTGCTGTTTCAGCGCCTTCTCCTCTTCCTTCTTCGCCTTTTTCTTCGCTTCCCACGCCTGCTGCTTCGCCAACCGCTTACGCGCGTTCTTCGATAACGGGACCGCCTCGGCGGGCTCGTCCGCTGCGGCGTCCGATTCGTGCGTCACGCGTGTGTCCCCTTTACCACCAGACCCTGGCTCGGGTCTTTTCGTCTCCGTGGGGCCCTTCACGCTCCAGAGCGTTGGTGTGAATTCAGCATCGCCCTCGGGCAAGGCCGCCGCCGCTTCCTTTATTTCGTCGGCGGACATTCGCGCTGGGAGGATGTACGAGGAGGAGGGTGCTCAGTGCGAGCTCGACGATAGCACGCGGCGATCGAGAGCGCCGCGAACGTGCGTGGCGCACGGATGCGTCCACGCGCGCCTCGATGTGCGGCTCTTGCGCCGGCGAGTCGTTCCTTCCTCGCGGGGTTTCTCAATCGAAAACACCGAGAAAGAAAGAACGGAAAGTGATGAAAATCAGACATCAGATCTGAAAACTGAGCTTGGCGAGCAGAGCGCACCGCACGGCGTCGTGGACGCCCGGTCATGGATCCCCCCGGCTCGTGGAGCGGGGGTCCGAACGCGATGGCGGGGGGTGGGATCCGTATCCAGCAGCAGGCTGACGGCAGCGTGGTGATAAACTTGGTTCCGGGCACCTCGAGTCCGGCCACGTCGCCAGCGCAAAACCCGTCGCCGCCCGCCGCGCGCGCGCCTCGCACGGCTCCGAACGCCGGCGGCTCGGATCGTCGACGCGACGGCGCGAGCACGAGCGAGACTGGGGGCGCGTTCAAGTGCGACGTCAAGGGATGCAAGTGGAAACGCGCCAAGGAGGGCTTCAAGACTGAGCTCGCGCTCGTGACGCATGTCCTGTGTCGCCACGAAAACTCTGACGCCGCGAAGCGGTGGCGACAGAAAGGATACAAGAAAGTGCGCCACCAAAACAAAGTCACCAGGTCGAGAGGCAACGAGCCGCGCGATCGAACGCCGACTGCGAGTCCCCCGCCGGCCTCCGCAACCGTTCCTGGGTCACGGAGCGACGGGGCGCGGGAATCGCCTCGCGAGAAGAAAAAACTGAAGACGACCAAAACGACGACGCCTTCGAAAGGGACGCGCGACGGAGGCGCGGCGAGAAAACCCATGAGTCCCTCGCGTTTGTTCGCGAAGAGCCCGGGACAGAAACATCAGCTGCCGGCGTCCCCGCCGAACAGCGACGACGAGACGTCGAGCGACGAGGACGAAGACTCGTCCGACTCGGAGAGCGCTGTCAGTGGAGGCGAAGACGACGGCGACGCGAGCGAGGACGAGGACGTCGAGGATATCGTCGAGACGGACAAAGTTTTGGACGAGAACGACGCAAAGCCGGAGAGCGCGTGGGAGGTTTTGGGTAAGCACGAAAGCGTCGAGGCGACGGTCAAGATCGAGCCGATTCCGGCGGCGAAAGCGGCGAAGAGACCGCCTGACGCGGCGGCTTCGAAACCTGGACCCGCCGAGCCCGCCGCGGACGCGAAACAGGAGACGAAAGCGGTGAAGCCTCCGGAACCGGAGCCGGTCGAGCCCGCTGTCGGGGTGAAGCGGGAGGCGGACCCGGCGGCGCCCGCTGACCCTTCGCCACCGCCGGTGTCTGCGGGTTCGATGGAGTCCTCCGACGCCGAGGAGGTAGAGCTTCCGCCGCAGCGCGACCCGCCGACCAGTCACCATTTCTTTGCGGATCGGTACTCGGCCGACGACCCCGCGACGGACGCGTCGCATCGGGACGCGTTCACGCTGCGCGTGCTCAGCCGCGCGCGCGAGGCGTGCGGCGAGAAGACGCGTCGCCGCGCGAGCGGAAACGACAACCGACCGAGAGACGTCTCGTCCGCGAACGTTCGACCCGCGCGTCGGTTCAGGAACGCGCAGGAGTACGCGGCGTACAACGCCGCGCTCGTGCTCGACAACGCCGCGGCGACAGCCGCGGAGATCGTGGCAAAAAAGCCCCCCAAGCGCTACGTCACGCACTGGCTCGTCCACTCCAGCTCGACGAAAGAAGAGATTGGCGAACGCGCGGCAGCCGGCGCGAAAATATCGCACGTCGTCCTGCGCCGTGAGAGCGCCGGCGAATCCGCCGGCGGCGGGGGGAGCAAAGGCCCACTCCCGCCTTCGTCGTCTCGTTCAAGCGCGATTCCCCCCCTCGTGGATGAGCTCGTGCTTCTGTGGCGCGGCCGTGACTCGCCGCAGTCGCGCGTCCTCGGGGTGGTGAAAGACGCGAGCGACGACGGCGGGCGGCTGTGCGTCGAGGTTGAATCGTCCGAGTTGTCGCGCGCGGTTTCTTCGCGGGACCGTTTCTTGGCGCGCGGCACGAACACGTTCATCGCGCTCGGACACGACCTGAAAACCTCACGACGGGAGTTCGACGCCGCACACGTCGCGCCGCCGCTGCTCATTGCGCCGTTGCTGGCGCCGATTCTGACCGGTGAGCCGTTTTACACGAAGTGGAACAAAGACACGCGGACCGCCATCACGGGCGAGGCGAACATCCCGGGCACCGTCCACAAAGCGGGAATGCTCCCCCTGAGCGCCGGCGCCGCGCCCCGGAATCTCTCCGAGGTGCTCAACGCGATCGGCCGGTGGACCGCGGCGGAGCGGTTCAACGACGCGCAGGCCCGAGCCATACGTCTGTGCGTGTGCCCGGGAAAGTTGCCGCACGAAACCGTGCGCCCGTGCGCCGGGGTGGCGCTTCTGCACGGCCCCCCGGGGACTGGGAAGACGTCGACACTGGTCGGCGCCATCTCGGCGCTGCTCCTGTGTTCGCCGGCGCCCCGCGTGCTGGTGTGCGCCCCGAGCAACGCGGCGGTGGACGAGCTCGTGCTGCGCCTGGCGCGGGGGCGCATCAAGTCGCTCGAGGGCGACGGGACCGAGCGCGGCATGAAGGAGGGCGAGCTGATCCGCGTCGGCCCTTTAGACCAAATCAGCACGCGGGTGTCCAAATACGCGCTTGACACGCTGGTGGACAACAAGATCGAAAACCTCAACAAGCGGCGCGATGGATCCACCGCTCGTGCGGACGAGGAGCGCAGGGAGCGGCGCACGATCCTGGGGTGCGCGCGGGTCGTGGCCACGACCACCAGCGCTGCGGGCACGGAGTGTTTGAAGGGTTACGATTTCGACGTGGTCATCGTCGACGAGGCGGCGCAATCTTCGGAAGCGGCGACGCTGATTCCGCTGATGAGGAGCGCGAGCCGCGTGAAAAGGATCATTCTCGCGGGGGACCACAAGCAACTCCCCGCGGTCGCGCACGCCGAAAATATCGCCTCCAGGCGCGCGTACGGCACGAGCCTGTTCGAGCGATTGGTGTTACCGCGACGCGAGGGAGATGACAGCGACGTCGACGACGACGACGATTCGCGCGCGCACCCCGCGTCGACGCTCATCGTGCAGCACCGCATGAACGCCGAGATTTCCCGATTCCCGAGCGCGTTTTTCTACGGGGGTTGTTTGCGCGACGCCCCGAAGGTGGCGCACCAGACAGCGTTCGAGCGCGACGAGTCCGTCGTGTCTGACGGGCTCATCGTTCGCCTGAGCGCGTACGCGTTTCTCGATTGGCGGGACGGCGAGGAGGAGACCGACCCCGGCGGCGACAACGACCGATCGTACTTCAACAGGAGCGAGGCGGGCGTCGTCGCGGCGACCGTGCGCGCCGCGCTCCGACGCGCGCGCGCGGACGCCACCGTCGCCGTCATCACACCCTACGCCAGTCAGAAGGCTAAGATCTTGGAACTCCTCTCCCAGGGCGAGGACTCCGTCGTCGGCCGCGGGGACGCGCGCGTGCGGTGCAACACCGTGGACTCGTACCAGGGCCAGGAAGCGGACATCGTGGTGTTTTCATGCGTGCGAACGTCGCGCCTGGGGTTTTTGCGGGACGAACGGCGTCTGAACGTGGCGCTGACGCGCGCGCGCGAGTCCCTGCTCATCGTGGGCTCCGCAGACCTGCTTCGCAACGGGCCCGAGGCGAGCGCGTGGCCGTCGCTCGTCGCCGACGCCGAGGCGCGGGGGCGGCTGCACACGGTGACCCCCGCAGGCCCCGGCCAGGCGGAAGGCAGGATCGTCCGCGACAAGCGGCAGGAACTCGAGCGGCAGATCGAGGCGGAGCACCTGGACGCGCAGCGGCGTCTCGCCGCGGTGTCGAGAGCGGCGACGCGAGCGCAGACTCCGCCTCCGTCGGAGAACGCGCGCGGCACGAAGCGGCCCGCATCAAACCGTTTCGGCGATCTGCCGAAACGGCCGCGAGGCTCGCACGTTCCCATCGTCGACGTGGACGACCGAACGCATCGCGATGTCGATGATCACGACGCGGTACCGTTTCCGGCGACCGCGGGTGTCGCGCCCCCGAGCTCTGGTCGAACGCGCAAGTTCCAGCCGACGGCGAAACCGCGGCCTGACCCGAAGGCGAATTCCGCGCCGCGGCGCGTCGCGCGCGTCGTCGTCGGCGCGAAGAGACTCGGGCCTCGTTCCGCGCGCGATCCGCGAGAGACTCGGCCCGCCGTCGCCGCGCCTCCCACGCGGGATGAGCTCGAATTGGATCGCCTGAAGGACGAGCTCGATAAACGCCAGGTGGCGCTGGAACACGAGCGTCTCGACTTGGAGCGGCGGCGAAGGGAACTCGGCATGACCGACGCCGCGCCGCGGGGCGCGCGGCGGCGCGGCGGCCGGGGCAGCCGCCGCGGCGGCCGAGGCCGTCGCGACGCGACGACGAGCAGAGACGCGAATTCGCGTTGACTGTTTGAACGGGTAGGCTTAAAAAGTAACGCACTGCTCATGACGAGCTCGTGAGCGCGGTTCATGTCACGGAGCTATTCGCGCGAGCTCTTCGGCGTCGCTCTTTCCCGCTCTCCACTCTCGCGCGCCACCCACTCGGCGCCGCCGAAGTACGCCAGGGTCGTGATGTACGACGCGACGTAGAAGGCGTCCGCGAACGCGAGCGACCCGAACGCGGCTTCGTTCGTGATGGCTCCGCTGATTCCCAGCGCGGTCGCCCCCGCGCGGATCGCCGAGTACACCGGCCTCTGGCACGCCACCCAGAGACCGGCGCCGACGTGCCGAGCCGCCCACCGTCGGTGCTCGGCGAACTCGCGGCGTCGCGCCGCGACGCCAGTCATCGCGCCCGTGAACACAAACCACGCCGCGATGCCGCGCACGCCCACCACGTTGAACGGGGTGATTTTGGTCGTGTCCGCAACGAAAGGGGAAGCTTTCTGGGCGACGAACCCGTCGATGGCGGAGGAGACCGTGCCGACCTGCCCGTGGAAATCGTGCGCATCCGCGAAGAGAGCGTTGGCGTCGATCACGGCGTAGCCCACCATGAGCGCCGAAGCCGCCGCGAGCATCGAGCGCCCGCCCACTCTGTGCGCCGCGCCGCCCCACCAATTTCTCGAGTCCGGGTGTAGCTGCAACGGCGCGAGCGCGCACCAGATCGCCCCGGGGACGGCGTGCACCAGCGCGGGGACGCGGCCGACCTCGTTGTACTTCGTGATGAGCGACGTCGGGCCGAACGTGGTATCGAATCCGAAACGTTCGTACACGCCGGTGAGCCACGCGTCGTGGCTCGCGATGCCGGTGTACGCCGACCCGGGGAACGGGCCGAACACCCAGAGTGCCATGAACGCCGCGCTGAGAGCGACGTAGGGGTAGACGGCGCCGAGTCGGACGTTATCGGCGTCGAAGTCGGCGTCGAGACCGAGGGCGAGACCACTTTTTGTCGTCGCCTCGGTCGTTTCGACGGTTTCGACCTTCTTCGCTGACGCGACGACACAGACTAAGTAGCGGAAGGGGGGACAGCCGCGCGGATGCGCGGCTCGCGACGCCCCGAGCGCGACCCTTTGTTTCCCTGAAACGCGAGCCGCGACGCGCGACGCCCCGAGGGTGGGGGCGAGCGCACGTGACGCCATCACGTCGCGCGGATAAGAGTTACTCGAAGGCACCGACGTCGCTCCATTTTTATGTTCATCATCAGTGTCGACGTTTCGCGAAAAGCACCAACCGGATTCGCGCCCGCATCAGTCCTACTCGCGCCGGCGACGTTAGGGCGGTTTCGCGGCCGCGCGCTTCCCTCGCGATCCCGCTCCGCCCGTTCCGTCGCGGGGAGGATGTACTCCGTGCTGAGCGGCAAGGCCCGATCCGGGCAGACGGAAGAGCAGAGCCTGGCGAAACTGAACGACCAGTGCGACCGGTTGATTCGGCAGATCGAGACGAGCATCGAGCGCGCGGAGAGCGCGCGCGCGGACCGAACCGTCCCCGGGGAGCGCGATATCGTGCGCGGCGTGCCCAAACCGGGGGAGGATATGTGGGTGGTGTCGCCTCCGGAACCGGAGGACGGCCGTGTGCGCGGTCGAAATCGGGGTTCCGACGAGTCTTCTCGAGGTGCGCCGCGAGGATTCGACGCCGGCGTCGCGCCGGCGTCTGACGCCGACGCTCCCGGAAGACCCACCGCGCGAAGAGCCTACCCCGCGGGTGCGTTCCGGGACGACTTCTCGGAGTTCTCCGAGACGAACGAGGATGACGCGTCGTTCGACGCGGGGAGTGATACGACGCGCGACGACGCCGCGCGTCGTCGACATCGCGTCGACAAAAAACGAAACGAAGCCGAAGCGGACGAGGCGTTCCGCGCGGGGAACTCGTTCGCCGACGCGGGCGATCTCGCCGCCGCCGCGCGCGAGTTCCGAAGAGCCAAAGCCCTGTGCCCCGCTTCGCGCGCGAACGCGCTTCTGAAGATTCAAAAGAAACTCGACGAGACCGAGCGCATCGCGTGGACGAACAGTCAGAGCGAAGCCGGCGAGGCGGTGCTTGCCGCCGACGCCGCGTACCGGGCGGCGGCGGCGTGCCTGGAAAAATCCCCCGCCGACGTCGACGGCGCGGCGCGGCATCTGCGCGACGCCAAGAGGCTGTGTCCCCCGGGCCGGCCGGCGGCGATGGCCAAGATCGAGCGCCTGATGGAGAGCGTGGAGATGAAGCAGTCGGCGCGCGATGACACGTGATGTGCGCTACGTAGTCCGACGCGATTAGAGCTAGTAACTTAAATCAACTACGACGGCGATGGATAGTCACTACGTACGCTCATATTAGTCCGCGGCGCGTTCGCGCTCGCGTCGACGCGTCTCGTCACCTACATCTTGTTCGATTCGTAAATCTCGCGCGCGACGTGGTGCAGGATGCAGTGTCTCCTGACGAGCTCGCGCATGTCATCGTCGTACCCGCCCCCCACGAACGCCGCCACCGGCACGCCGCCGCCGACGCAGACGTCCAGCACGAGCGCTTCTCTGCGAATGAGGCCCTCGTCCGTGACGCGCAAACCCCCCAAAGCGTCGGCTTCGTGCACGTCCACGCCGGCGTCGTACAGCACCAAGTTCGGCTTGAAATCCTGCAGGGTTTCCCTCAACGCCGCCTCTACCGTTTTCACGTACGCGTCATCCCCGGTGCCTTTCGGTAACGGCACGTCGCGGTCGCTTCGCGCTTTGTTCGCGGGGAAGTTGTCGGCGCAGTGCACGGAGAGGGTGAAGACGTCATCCTCGTCGCTCAGGATCCTCGCCGTGCCGTCGCCCTGGTGCACGTCGAGGTCCAGGATCAAGACCCGGTCCACGGCTTTTCTTTGAATCACTCGTTTCGCGGCGATCGCCAGGTCGTTGAACACGCAGTAGCCGCTGCCGTGGTCGAAGTGCGCGTGGTGCGTGCCGCCGGCGCAGTTCACAGCGAGGCCCGTCGCGAGCGCTAAGTCGGCGGTGAGGATGGTCCCCGCCACCTCCGCCAACGTCCGCTCGACGAGCGCCTCGCTCCACGGCAGACCGACCTTGCGCATTTGCTTTTCGTCCAACGCGCCGTGGCGGAACGCGTCCACGTAGTCTCGGTCGTGCGCGGCGAGGAGCTCTTCCATCGAGGGCATGCGCGCCGGCTGGTACAGATTCGCGCCGGGCACCGCCACCCCGTCGCGGATCAGTCGCCGGTAAATCTCGCGAAACACCGGCATGGGGAAGCGGTGGCCTTCCGGCAGGACCGGCTTGGAGTACGCGGAGTGGTACACGATGGGCAGGCCTTTGTCCCCCGGGCGCTCGCGCGTGCAGCCCTCGTCGTCGTCGCCGCTCGTGAAATGCATGTGCGTCCCCGACGTCGAGACCGAACGCGAGCAGAACGCCCCGCGCGCGTCGTTTTCGACGAAGCATCGATGGGGATTCTCGGCGATTCGCGTCGATCCTCGGAACCCGCTCAGACCGTCCCGAGCGCCCCAGTGTCGACGCACCGCCGCCGCCGCCGCTCTCGAGACGAGCGCGGACATCGCGGCCGGCCGGTGGTGTGCGGGCACAGCTCCAGTCTGGACGTACGAGACCATCGTACAGCACGAAAAAGCACAGCCCATGAGTCAAACGAAAATTTTACCCCTGAGTTCAGCACGGCTGCGAGCTGACGCACCACTCCGCGATGCGCGGCGAGACGCGGCGGCTTTTGCGCGCGTCCGCGGCTTTCGCGGCGCGCGGGTCGTTCCCCGCGCCCGCGCGGCCGACCGCGCGGGCCTTCACGCAGCTCGCGCCCCACCGCGCGGTCGGCCGCGCCGCGCGAGCTGCGGTCGCCTCGGCGCCTTCGCCCGCTCTTCATGCGCGCCACCCCGCGCGGTGGCGCGGGTTCGCGTGACGCAGCGGCCTCGACGCGCCCCCCCCCACGGAGGTGCGCGTCGAGTTCGACAAACAGGGCGTGGACGTGTTCATCCAGCTCGCGGACGTCGTCGAGGAGGCGTTTCCGTCCGTCATGGTCACCGAGCGGGAAGACGCGACGCCGCGCGAGGGCGCGTTCGAGGTGACGCACGAAGACGGCACCGCGTTGTTTTCCAAACTCCAAGCCGGGCGACCGCCGCGGCTGGAAGAGGTGCTGGAGGCGATCGAGCGCAAGATGAAAGCCGACGGGGTCGACCCGTTCAAAGGTGGAGGCGGAGGCGCGTGCTAGAGAAGCGCGAAGGGAGGCGGGCCCCGAACGCGAACGGTCGAACGATCGCGGATCGCGATCGGAGCGCGCGTCCAGAGGACTCCGTCGTCGTCGACGCTTCGAGCGCCGCGGCGCGTTTCGGCCGAAACGCCGAAAAAGCCGCGTCTCGCCCAAAGAAAAAAAAAATTCCCGCGTCAAATTTGACGCGGCGCGTCCCGCCGTGACGCCGACGGACCTAACCCACACTCCACGCCCACGCGCGAGTGGAGGCTGTGGAGCCGATACCGGGACGACGCCGACGTCGAGTCGTTGGAAGTTGTGAACGCGACGAAACGAAAGAAAACCTTCTCGTCCGTCCGTCGCGTCGCGATCGCTTTTGAGCATTCGTTCACTCCCTACTAGCTAGAGGGCACTTTTTCTGCGTCATCGACGTCTTTTCCGGACCCCTCTCACGGTCCTTCAAAACTCGTCCCATTCTCCTGTGCGTTCGTTGAAACCGTACCTCCCGGCGGCCGTCGGCATCTCCGGGAGGCTGAGGCCGCTCATCCTCTCCAAAAGCTGCGCCATCGCGTTCCGATGCTGGGAACTCTCCGCGGCAGGGCCCACGTAGTGAACGCAGTCAGGGATCAGGGGTTGCGTGTTCGGGCCGCCGTCGCCGCCGGGCGCGCCGCGTGGCAGGGACTCGGGTCCGCAGATCTTCTTGTGATCCTTCCAGTCGCTCCGTTGACAAGCCTTGGAGCAGTAATACACGCGCACGCCGTAGTTCAAGCACGGCCTGCACTTCTGCGAGGCAGGTGACCCGCAGGTGGCGCAGTCTTTTTTAATCCGATGATTCGACGAGGACGACGCAGGAGCGCCGGCGCGTGAAGCCTGGGCGACGTCCCCTGAATCTCGAGCGGTCGTGTTTTTGGACATGACTGGAGAACAGATACACGACGCGCCGCGTGCGCGTCGCGTTTAGCGCGCCTGGGTTTGACACCTCGTGACGAGAATCGAGCCACGACACGAACCGTCGTCGCTCCCGAGAGAAATTTTCCTCGTTCGTCGCGATCAGCGAGACGTGCGAGATCGATCGACGCTTCGTCGTCGCCCTTCTCGAGGTTTCGGACGTCGCCCTCGCCCCGGCACTTCTCCCGCGCAGTACCAGAGGCCCCCAACGCATCCATGTGGCTCGCGCGCTCGTCGCGCCGCGCGCTTCGGCCGCTGTGGACGCCCCAACGCGCGTCCGCGCGCGCGCAGACCGCCGTTTCCGGGTCGCGCGCGAGCGACGCGGCGGTTGGTGAGGACGGCACCTTCGATCGGCACCGCCGATCGAAGTCGAGCATTCCCCTCGTCGGACGGTGCGGACCGAACGCCCAGCTTCGACGACCGCGATCGATCCGCGGTCTCGAACCGCCCGGGGCTGGCGCTAAAAGACCGTCGGGTTGGACCGCGCGCGGGTTCGCCGCGTCGCGCGACGCCGCGCCCGAGACGTTCGCGTTCCAGGCGGAGACGCGCCGGCTGCTCGACATCGTGACCAACTCTCTGTACACGGACAAGGAGGTGTTCGTGCGCGAGCTCGTGTCCAACGCCAGCGATGCGCTGGAGAAGTGCCGGCACGACTTCCTGGCGCGGGGCGAAGACCCGGGAGTGTTGGAGGTGGCCATTCGCACGGACGAAGAGGCGGGCACGTTCGTCATCACGGACACCGGGCTGGGCATGTCCAAGGAGGACCTCGTCGAAAACTTGGGCGTCATCGCGCGTTCGGGGTCGAGAGCGTTCGCCGAGCGTCTCGACGGCGAAGGAGAGAAAAAAGAAAGCGAAGATCCCGCGAAAGACACCTCGGCGAGTTCGGAGGCGAGTTCAAAGGAGGCGAGTTCCGCTATCATCGGCAAGTTCGGGGTGGGTTTCTACAGCGCGTTCATGGTGAGCGACCGCGTGGAGGTGTTTTCCAGCCGAGGCGACGGGACCGCGCACAGATGGTCCAGCGCCGGGGACGGCGAGTTTTCCGTCGCGGAGTGTACCGTCGGGGACGGCGTCGACGAAGCCCCGAGCCGGGGCACTCGGATCGTCCTCCACGTGAAAGACAGTCAGAAAAGTCTCGCGACGTCGGCGTGGTCGGTGGAGTCCGTGCTGAAGAAACACAGCGCGTTCGTCGGGTTCCCGGTGACGTTGAACGGCAAACGCGCTAACGAAGTCGACGCGCTGTGGACGCGAAACGAGAAGGACG
>MDSV01196077.1_pt1 | contig 39815 bp, 27 predicted proteins | sample 810851 | NCBI WGS metagenome assembly MDSV01 (sample SAMN05326640, study PRJNA326480) | marine metagenome | isolation source: seawater | place: Atlantic Ocean: North East | collected 2012 | reverse complement strand
CCTTGGTGTCTGTGGTGGTGACTGTCAAGCAGACGCCGATGCCGATGGCATCTGTGACGACGTGGACGACTGCGTTGGCGCACTCGACGCTTGCGGGATCTGCAACGGCCCCGGTGAGATTTACGAGTGCGGATGTTCTGACATTCCTGAAGGCGACTGCGACTGTGATGGCAACCAACTCGACGCCTTGGGCGTGTGTGGTGGTGACTGCGCAGCGGACGCCGATGCCGACGGCATCTGTGACAACGTGGACGACTGCGTTGGCGCGCTCGACGCTTGCGGCATCTGCAATGGCCCCGGCGCCATCTTCGAGTGCGGATGTGCGGACATCCCTGCCGGCGACTGCGACTGCGACGGCAACCAGCTCGACGCCTTGGGCGTCTGCGGTGGTGACTGCGCTGGCGACGTGAATGACAACGGCCTTTGTGACGATGAAGAGATCGGAGGTTGTACAGATCCGATGAACCCTGGCTTTGATCCGAATGCCACCTTCGACGATGGCTCATGCTTGATTGGTGGATGTTTGATCGCGGAAGCGTGCAACTACGATGAAACAGCTGAATATCAGTTGCCAGGTGCATGTGAATTCGAATCATGCGCGGGTTGTACCGACAGCATGGCTTGCAACTACGACATGGACGCCACCATCGACAATGGCTCATGTGAATACCCAGAAGAATTCTACAACTGCGACGGCACATGCATGAACGATGGCGATGGTGACGGCGTGTGCGACGAATTGGAAGTCCTTGGTTGCACGGAAGAAGGCAATCCTGTCTACGACCCATCTGCCACAGAAGATGACGGCAGTTGCTTGGTGGCAGGTTGCTTGTTGCCATTCGCTTGCAACTACGACCCAACTGCGGATTACATCGTGGTGGAGTTGTGTGACTTTGCGAGTTGTGTGGGATGCACGGACGAGGAAGCATGCAACTATGACCCAACCGCAACATTGGGCAGCGCGAGTGCATGTGAATACCCGGCCATTCCATTCTTGGACTGTGATGGCAACTGCTTGAACGATTCAGATGAAGACGGCGTGTGTGACGAGCAGGAGATTCCTGGCTGCACAGATGAAGCCGCAGTGAACTTCAATCCGTTCGCCACGGACGACAACGGCACTTGCATTGTGCTGCAGGGCGGATGTGTGTTGCCATTTGCCTGCAACTACGACGCTGAAGCTGACTTCTACCTGCCAGGTTCGTGTGACTTCAGTTGCCTGTTCGGCGCCGGTGAAGGTGACTGCAACAACGAGTTGGCGTGCAATTATGGCGCCACCGATGAGCCGTGCATGTTCTTCGACGCAGAAGGCAACACATGTGTTCCAGGTGGTTGCACCATGACTGCAGCTTGCAACTACGATGCTGACGCAGCTTACAACGATGGCTCGTGTGAATTCTCGACTTGTCAAGTGTTCGGCTGCAACGTGTCGACAGCGTGCAACTTCAACGAAGATGCGACGGTCAACGACGGCAGCTGTGATTTCGCCTCTTGCTTCAGCAACGATGTTGAAGGCTGCACCAACCCCATGGCATGCAACTTCGATGGCGAGGCCACTTTGAACGACGGCTCATGTGACTTCACAAGCTGCGCAGACATGGGTTGTACGAATGCCAACGCCTGCAACTACGATGTGACTGCGACCATCAACGATGGCAGTTGTGTGATGGCCACAACAGGCTATGACTGCTTCGGAAACTGCATTGCAGATGTGGACGGTGACGGCGTGTGTGACATGGATGAAGTAAGCGGCTGCACCGACATGGGAGCCAACAACTATGACCCCTTGGCCACGGACAACAACGGCACCTGTACGTACGACGCAGAAGGCTGTATGGACGTGTACGCGTGCAACTTCAACTACCAAGCCACCACAGACAATGGTTCCTGTGACTTTGGGTGCTATGGCTGCATGAATGCGAATGCATGCAACTTCAACGTGGATGCGACTTTGCACGATGCTGAAGACTGCACGTTCATCATGAGCCATGAGCTCCAAGGGGCAGTGGACGTGGTGCTCGAAGAAGCCACCGAATACAGCTACGCATTCACCGCTGGCTCAGAGTACATCTGGACCGTGGAAGGTGGAGTGATTGTCGAAGGGCAGGGCACCAGCAATGTGAATGTGGTTTGGCTCCTCGAAGAAGGCATCATCACAGTTCAAGAAGTCAATGCGGAAGGTTGCGAGGGAGACCTCGTGAGCTTGATTGTGACTGGCGCTGCCTCTGGCATGGAGGAAGCATCAGTGGCATTCACGGCCTTCCCGAACCCCGCCAACGATGTGGTGGTTGTGAATACCACTGGATTTGAGGCTCACGCTTTCCAGGTGTTGGACGCTGCCGGCCGCGTGGTGATCAGCGAACGCCTGGTTGCAGGTCGAAACGTCATCAACGTGGCACACCTTGCCAACGGAACCTACCACATGGTCCTTGACCAATCCAATGGCCGAGCCGTGAAGCAGTTGGTGATTGCTCACTAAGAATCTTATCATGAGTGCTCTTTTGAGCGACTCACTCTAACCAAAACCGCGAAGGCCTCACCCAATTGGGTGGGGCCTTCTTTTTGCACTTCGCTTGGCATCCACACAAAACTCCTGGAGTTTGAATGTCTCGTGGCAAGAGGAAGCTGCAATCGGCAGAAGGAGCTCCGGAGGATGTTCGTTTCCGTGAAGGTTGAGATGCGCCGCACTGCGGTGTGTCGGGTTTCAATCTTTCTGCGAGGCGAGGAGGCATGCTCACGATGAAAGGGCTTGTTCTTGATGTCCCTTCATGAAAGGCTGATCAAGACAATCTCGATTGTGGCTTGACATCGGCGAGGGTTAGGTCATGTGCACATCGGCGAGGTAAATGGCGGTATTTCGCCAAAGCTGGGCGCGCATGGGTTCGCCGCTTTTCGAGACAAGGGATGTCACACTCTGGATCCCAGGAGCAGAACATTCTTCTCCATCAAAAATGGAAAGGTGTGGTCAGCAGGATCGATGAAGCACTTAGTGCCTTTTGGCGACTTGAAAGGTGATGCCAAGAGCTGCTTGAGGCTTGAGCATGTACTGTCCAGCTGACAATGCCTCCACATCGATGACATGGTTTTCTCCGTCAAATTTCCCATCGTCGACTCGGGCGCCGAGTGCATTGAAGATGGTGTAGGTGTGTCCCACCCATTCAGCGGGCACGCTGAGTGTCATGATGTCAAAGGCTGGGTTCGGATAAGCCATCAATCGCGGCAGAAGAACCACTTCGCCCACACTCCATACATCGTCGAGGACAGTGACGTCGAGGCAAACGGAGTCGCCAACACAACCCTCTAGGTTGGTTTCTTGAACGCAGACAAACCCTGTCGTGTCCCAGAGAACAGAAATGGCAAAAGAGGCCAGCGCTTGCTCTTCCAAGGCGCCGGAATACCACCACTCATAAGTGCTTCCCAGCGTGTATTCGTAGTAGTAGGCCGCACTGTCCCCTTGAACCACCTCGGTGTCCCCGTTCAACTCCAAGGATTCGGGAATCTCTGCGGGCGCCACGGTGACCTCCGCATACGCCACACAGCCCGCCTCGTCTGTGGCCACGGCATTGTAGGTGCCTGCAGCCACGGCGTTGGGGTTGATGCCGTTCCAATCAATGCTGACGTTTCCAGTTCCTCCGTTGACATCAGGGACGATTTGACCACTTTCAGGATCGCTGCACTCAGGGATGATTGCCTGTAAATCCATGGAAAAGGGTGCAGGTTGTGTGATGAGGATTTCGTCAATGAGAACGCTGCACAAGTTGGCATCCAACACTTGGACACTGTATTCGCCTGCAGGCAGTGAAGCTGGGTTATAACCGTTCCAATCCACTGTGTATGGGGCAACGCCACCGCTGAATTCAACCTCCGCAGTGCCATCGTTGCCATTGTGACAAGTCACAGGTGTGACTGAGGCCAACGAAGCCTCCAAATCGGTTTCTTCTGTGATGGTTTGAATGAATGGAGCGGAGGTGTTTCCACATTGGTCTGTGGCCACAAACGTTCTGGTCAAGACCACAGACAAAGGGCAAAGGCCATCGCTGTAGGTGGTTGTCATGTCCACTTCGAAGTTGGAACACACATCGTCGGCGACAGGCACATCGAATGTTTCTCCATCGATGTTGTCCGTAAAGATTTGCTCGAGCGGCTCTTCAAACCAAAAAGGCGGGTCGTTGTCCTCGATGAGCAGCACCTGTTCGACTTCGATTCCGTTGCCACATTCATCAATGATGGTGGTGTATTTCTTTTGGACAGATTCGCCCACGCATTCACCAGGAAGAAAGACAAACGAAGGTTCACCACTCACACTCCAATCGCCACCACATTCATCCTGTGCGTCCAGCGGGGTGAAATACACGGGGTCATTGCAATCCAACGTGTCCGGCGTGAGGTCAGTCACAATGACGGGCGGGAGGTTGTCGACCACGGTGATGGTCTGCAAAATGGCGTTTTGAAGGCCGTTGCAATCCGTGATCACCCAGTAACGGTCGATGGTGTAGTTGCCAGGACAGTTTCCAGGATAAAGCGTCTCTGTGAATGAGAATTCCACGTCGTCCATGGCGTCATAGCAGCTCTCTGGGAACAATCCATAGTACGCCAAAGCGGCAGGCGCGGGCTGGGCCGAGACCGGGGGAGATTCTGGAACGTTGTCGCAAGACACCGTGACGTCTTGGGGTTGCGCCAAGAATTGGGGGAGCAAACTGTTGCCTTGACAATCAACCTCATTGCTCTCGGGGTAGGAACACGGATCTGCAGGAGGGGCTGGGTCTGTGGCCTGTGGGTTGTAGTTGCAAGCCCACGGTTCCTGACACCCAGGAATTTCCAAGGCGTTACAAATCCCATCTCCATCGAAATCAAGCAGGCAGTTTCCATCGCAATCGTACACGCCTGGCGGAGAATACAAATCGTCCGCGAAGATGCAGAGGTCATTGTTGACCAAGTCTGCAAAGGGATTGTAGTTGCAAGCGCTAGGGATAAAGCAATCTCCCTCGCAAATGCCATTGAAGATGATGTCGAGGTCGTATGTCGCAACGGCAGCTGTCGTCCAAGCATTTTGAATCGTTACGCTCCAGTTTCCAGAACCGGCAAGTCCATAGGCCCCCAATGGCAGGGTGTAGGTGTAAAATCCGTTGGCTGTCGTGTCCCAATTCCCCGGCCATGAGTTGTTGAACCCTGTTCCCACGTTTGTGCATCCGCCGGTCGGAGGGATGTTCCACCCCCCCCAAACAATGCAATTGCCGTTCGGCGCATAGATATACACCATCATGTCAGATGGATAGCTTAACCCTGTTCCGGTAAAATTGAGGTTAAATGTTGCTGAGGTCAGCGTACCACCCAAGGTTGCAGATTCCGAGTCTGTTTGGCCTGAACTCAACTGGCTAAACATGCTCATGGTGTAAGTGCATTCTTGCGCGCGCAAACCAGAGTTCCCGAGAATCAAGAACAGAAGAACAACGAAGGAATACAGATTTTTCATGTGCCAGGGAGAGGGGCCAAAATTTACAACAGATAGCCGTTGGCATCGGTTGCATCACATGGCCCTGCAGAAATGTTGCTGAGGTGCTTCGAAATGCGTCAGCTGCAGGAGATGCCGAAGACACTCAACAACTCGAGCAAATCTACCACAGTCGTGGAGCCGTCGCCACTGATGTCGGTCGTGCACCCCTCGGTGCAACCAAATTCCGCAAGAATCTCCAACAAGTCGCTCACAGTGACCGAGTTGTCTCCATCTACATCGCCAAGGCAGGTGTCAAGCAAACAACTTCCGTCGTCCACCACCGCATTGGGGTTGTAGTTGATGGCTTCTTCATCAGTACATCCCAGCTCCCCCAAGTCGAGAATGAAAGATCCGAAGACTTGCTCTTGGCTGAATGGAAATCCAAACACCGTGACCCACCCCGTAACGTAGATGTCCACGCGGTACGATCCTTGTACGGAAGGTGTTCCCGTAAGCGAGGCGCAGTATTGGTTGCCACCCAAAAAAGAGCAAGGGTTGCCGGAGTCACCGTTGTTGTTGCAAATCACTTGCAAGCCCACGGCGTCAAGGGTTGTTGTGGACAAGGTGTCGTTCAAATCCACCAGGACCACGGAAGACAGAGATGCACTGTCAAGTGGGGTTGTAGGGAAGAAAGGAAGCGTTGAGTCAATTTCAAGGACAAGCTGAGGCAACAAAATGTGCAGGATGTCTTCGTAGCTCTCGCCCACAACACCTGGTTCAAATTGTTCGCCCAATTCAGGGTTGGGAGACACGCCAAGTGTTGCGTCGCCAAAATCAAAATCAGCAGTGCATTGGCCCAAAAGTTGAGTGGTCATCAAGCAGGCCGCAAACATGGCAGAAGAGAAAGTCAAAAAGCGTTTCATGGATCAAAATCTTTGGTTCGTTATTCAGGGCACTCAAGGCCAAAATTGGCCAGCAGCGTTAGCAAGTCTTCAACACTGACGGCGTTGTCGCCGGTCAAGTCTGCATCACAGTTCTCGACGCAGCCGAAGTCTCCAAGCATTTCTAAGATGTCCGCGACAGAGACCAACAGGTCGCCGTTGAGGTCACCCAAACATTCTGGGAATTCGCAAGTGCCATTCTCAACCAAGGCGGATGGGTCGTAATTGGTGGCTGCGGGGTCAGTGCATCCTGAGCACGAAGCGTTGTCGCCTCCGCACACCCCGCAATCGTCGAGCGTGACAGTCCCGCCACACGTCCCTTCACAGTCTTCTCCCGCCGTGCAGTTGCCATCGCAGTCAAAATTGGGCTCGGGGAAGGTGCATGAGCCATCGTCGGTGTTGGCTGCAGGGTCGTAGTTGCAAGCTTCTGCAACTGTGCAACCCAACACAGTCATGAGCTCGGCGCCATCCACAACGCCATCGCAGTTGTTGTCCAGCCCTTCACCCGTGCCAACCGCACCGGCATACACATTGGCGTTGTCGTCTGCACAGTCTTGGTCGTTGAACGCGTACGGCAAGTCGTTGTTGGGATCGCAAGCATTCACGAGAACATCGGGGTCGCCAAAGCCGTCGCCGTCGAGGTCTTGGTAGACTTCGAGGCCGTCAAAGACCACCACCTGTGTGCTCTCGTTGAAACTGGCCACAATGGTTTCAGTGAGGGTCAAAATGGCGGTCGTGCTGTTTGACACCGTGATGTCGCCACCTTCGGTCGGGGTGAAATTGCTTGAGCCCAAGAAGTCGTCGCTCGTGAGGACACCATCGCTGTCGTAGAACGCAATGTTGTAGGTTGTTCCTGGATCTAAGGGGATGCTGAACCCACCCAATGTGGGAGTTTCGTTTCCTTCGGCGTAGTCAGAAGTGTAGATGCCCCCCTGAGGGCCGCTCAGTACGAAATAAGGGTCAGGTGCTCCAAGGCCAAAGAAATCTTCGACATCCCCGCTCCATCCACCACCGAGCGTGGTGATGTTGACTTGAGTCAAGGCCAATTCACTGACTTCCGTTTGAACGTTGACTGTGTAGGTGCCAGGCGTGTTGTACGTGAAGGTGGGGTTGAAGGCGGTGGACGTTTGGCCATTGCCAAAGTCCCAGAGGTAGGATGCGCCGTTGTCCGCAATCAAATTGGTCCCCTGAATCTCAAACGGGACGCAACCTTGCGTTGCATTGAGTTCGAAGCTCGATGGTCCGTCTCCACCGTCGCCCGGTTCCACAATCAACGGCAAGCTGAAGCTCTCGTTCACCGTTTGCTGGAACCCAAAGGCCGACACAAGCACAACCACATTGATGTCTACGAAAAAAGATCCGCTCACCAAAGGCGTTCCGCACACGACGGAACATCCGTAGTATTCCCCATTTTCTGGCTGATACACACCATCAGGGTTGTTGGGGCTGAACTCCAACCCAAACGGCAGGCCAGTCACCTGCGAAATCGTGACCGTCAGCAACGTGGCTTCCAATCCCGAGCCAGGGTCAACGACCGAGGGGGGCAGGTTGAACGTGGCTGTGGCTGAATAGGGCTCGCCTTGGGTGGCATTGGGCAATTGCTCAGGGCAGAGAACGGGGAAGTCCACTGCCACGCAAGACAAATCAGGCTCACAGCTCGCGCATTGTGCCATGGATGTGGCCACGCTGCCAATCGTCAAAGCGACAAAGCACAAGAAGGAAGAGAAGGTGTTCATGGGTTCCGTTTTTAGCAATCCAAGCCGAACGCCGCCAACAAAGCGAGAATGTCTGCGACATTCACATTGCCGTCGCCGTTGACGTCCATGGTGCACGAAGAGGTGCAACCGAATTCAGACAACACCGCAAGGACGTCTGCCACAGAAATGGTTCCGTCGTTGTTCAAGTCCTCGGGACAATCCGGAGGGACAATGCAGCTGCCGTCATCCACAATGGCACTGGGGTCGTAGTTGTCAGCATCTGGGTTTGTGCAACCACTGCACGAGCTGTCATCTCCTCCACAAACGCCACAAGCATCCAATTGCAAGCAAGAGCCATCGTCGATGGTCGCCGCAGGGTCGTAGTTGCATGCTGAAGCATCGGTGCAGCCAGCGCAGCTGTCGAATTCGCAAGAGCCATCGTCGGTGGTCGCCGCAGCATCGTAGTTGCATGCTGAAGCATCAGTGCAACCACCGCAGCTGTCGAATTCGCATGAGCCATCGTCTGCAGTGGCATTGGGGTTGTAGTTGCACGCTGTGGCGTCGGTGCAGCCCGTGATGTCGATGTCATCCGAAGTGCACAAACCCGTCATGGTGAACGTGGCATCGTAGTTTGAAGAACCTCCTGTCGCCCAACCATTGATGAGGGTGATGGACCACAATCCTGTGCCGCTCAAGGCGGCGGCGCTGAGGTCAATGGACGTGGTGTATGTGCCGGCCGTGCTGACCGCCCAGGTATCTGGCCACACCGCAGCGTAGTTGCCCAAGTCTGTGCAAGTCGCACTTGTCACATCGTATCCACCCAAGGCCACACAGCTGCCATCCGGCAAGCCAATTTCGACCAACAAGTCGGCTGGCCATGCGCCGGTGCCTTCTGCCTGAGACCAATCCAACGTCACTTCGAGCGAAGACAAGGTTCCGAAAGCACCAAATTCGACCGCGGTTCCCGCAGCTGTTTGGGCCAATGCAGCCTCGCTGACAGACACAGGGAAATCACAAGTGTCTGTGCAGCCGTCCACAGGGTCAGGCATCACACATGAACCATCGTCCACCGTGGCATCTGGGTTGTAGTTGCAGGCCTCCGCATCGGTGCAGCCCAAGCAGGAAGCAAAATCACATGAGCCGTCGTCTGTCGTCGCTTCGGCATCGTAGTTGCACGCCGTCTCGTCTGTACAGCCAAAGCCGGATCCCAAGCAGAACTCGGCGCTCTCCGTATTTGTAAATTCACCGCCGGTGGCAAGCACTGTCCCTTGAGAGGACACGGTGTACAACCCTGTTCCATAAGCACAGCAAATTCCGTCGCCAAAGGAGTCGTTGATGGTGAAGGTGTAGCAGCCGGGCGCCACACACACTTGCGTCACTTCTTCCACCGCTTGCGTGGCATAAGGGCCGCCCGACGCCACCACGGTGCCAGAAACGTCCGTCAAACTCCAAGTGGTTTCCCCAGGGTAGTTGTCCGTCAAAATGGTGACCGTCACTCCTGCACCGCCGAAGATGCAAGAGCCATCGTCAATGATTGCAGATGGGTCGTAGTTGCATGCCGTTGCATCGGTGCATCCACCGCAGGTGCTGTTGTCACCGCCGCAGACGCCACAGGCGTCATTGACAAGGCAAGAACCGTCGTCAAAAATGGCTTGCGGGCTGTAATTGCATGCCGTGGGGTCGGTGCACCCATTGTCCGAGTTGAATCCGGTGGGGTATCCATCCAAAACCAAAGTCCCCGATCCGTTGGGGTCGAGGTATTGACTTACGCCCAAGCCCCAACTCACATCAAAACGACCGTAGAAATCATATGCGCCATTGTTCACAGAGCCTGAACAAGCCGCCGCTCCACCATACAGTTGTCCAATGATTCGGTGATCTTGGTTGAACAGGGGAGACCCTGAAGATCCAGGTTCAGTCACCCCCAATTCCCATGCATTGATCCACCACACTTGGGCGCCGCCTGTGCTGCTCTGATATGGGGCGTCGTTTTCAAAACAGATCTTCTTCACGTCGCCTGAGGGGTGGTGAATGCCCACGGCACTGGTGTGCGTGGCACTGCTTGCGTCCCATCCTGCATACTCGACGCCCCAAGAGGAGGGTGGCGTGGAACTCAATTCAATCAGGGCCACATCCGATCCACCATCAGCCACGAGAAGGGTGCCGCCAGAAATGCTGTTGTTCGTCGGGCCGGTGCTGCCACTGCACGTCGCGCTTTCGTGGTTGAAGTAGTAGGTCCAGCTGTTGGGAGAACCCAAACAGTGGTTGGCCGTCAAAAAGTAAGGGGTACCATCGTTGTTGGTGTTGTTGACCAATGCGCCAGAGCAGGCTGCAAAGCCGCCGTTGACAATCAATGCGACCGACTGGTTTTCGACTTGCCAATCGTCTCCTTCAGGACAGTTGACATTGATGTTGCAGGCGCCGCTGTTCCCAAAGGGGCCGGCAGCCGACATTTCGGCTTGCAACTCAGCCTCCCGGCGAAGCAGAGAGCGGTATCCCTGGACCACTTGAGCAACTTCAATTTCGCCGGTTGCGTGAATGTTTAAGGGCTCGCGGTACTCCAGCACCACGTCACTCCCTTCCATCACACTCAAGGCGAGGCCTTCCCACTCCTTGACATTGAGGTGATTGAATGCGCCCATGAAGTGCGTCCGGGCGCCGTTCCACACAAACAACTCACCGCCTTTGGGCACGACAAAGCGAGAGAGGTAAAAGCTCCAGCTTGTTGCGCCTTCTGCTTGCACGCCCATGCGCCAAACCCTCATGCCATTTTCTTCTGTCCACGAGCCATGGGTCTCCATCGTCCAATTCACATCGTGTTCGATGCCAAACCTCCAGGGGGCGTCTTTCATCGTTGCCGTGACCGCATCTTCTGCGGAAAGCACGTCGAGATCAAGAGCAGAAAAAGTCTTGTACGCAACAGTTGGCACGGATTCGTCCCAGTGGAGAGGCTGGCCCACATGTTGAATTTGGGCCATTGCTGACGCGCAAATCCAGAGCAAGAGGGACGCACAGACGAGGTAATTTTTCATTTGGCTGGTTTTGATTAAACGTAATTTAGTCATTTACGCTGTAAACCGTTGTGTTTGTCGATGAAATTCACGATTTTGTAGAAAACCTTTCTGGCTACCTCCAGCTACCAGTGTGCGCACCATCGAGTTAAATTTGTCTCCCCACCATGGCCTATCCGTTGACAGTCTACGTTCGCCTTTTCATGCTCCTCGCCACTTCTGTGCTTGGGCTGAAGACCGTCGGGTGGTGTCAGGCCTTCACCGATGGTGACCCTGGGGGGCTGCTTTACACGAATCATGTTGGCGGATTTCTCGGTCATGGAGTGAGCATGGCCGATTTCAACGGAGACGGACACGACGATTTGACCTTCACCCAATTTCAGGGTGAGATTCGCTTTTATGAAGGCGATGGCAACGGCCAGTTCGCGCAGGCTGACTTGGGCATTTTGAACACAGGTGGAGAGGCCAAATGCGCGCTTTGGGCAGACCTCGACGGCGACGGAGATCAAGATTTGTTTGTCACCCAAAGATTGGCCCCCAATCGATTGTACGCGAGGATGCCTGACGGATCGCTCCAGGAGGTGCCCAATGCCGGTGGCATGGCTGGAACGTCTTTGGAGCGAGCCTACGGAGCATCCATTGCGGATTACGACCAAGACCAACGGCTCGACGTGTATGTCTGTCATTATCATTCGCCTCAGTCCAATTCGGAGAGCAATCGGCTGTTTCGGGGCGACGCTGGGGTCGATTTGGACATGTCCTTTGCCGACGTGACCGAAGCGGCCGGCGTCGGCAATGGGGTGAAACAATCCTTCCAGAGCACGTGGATCGATGTCGATCGGGACGGATTGCTCGATTTGCATGTCATCAATGACAGGACGGGGTGGCCCGACGCGTTGTACCGCAATCTTGGGAACGGCACGTTCATGGACATGGCTGCGTCTTGGGGCATCGACATTGGCATTTATTCTATGAGTTCCTCGTTTGGCGATTTCGACAAGGACCTAGATTGGGACATCATGGTGAGCAATGGTGCGGTCGACGGCAACCGCTTTTTGGTGTGTCAAGGCGCACCTTTCCAAGTCGCATCAGACCCCCTGTTTTACACCGACATGGCAGAAGAAGCAGGGGTGCTTCTTGAAAACTTGGCATGGGGAGCCATGTGGCTGGATGTCAACAATGACAGTTGGGAAGATTTGTACATCGCCACGGGAACCTCGATGTACACGGACTATCCCAACGTGACCAATTTCTATCCCAGCTCGACCAATGGGCTTTTCCTGAATCCCTCGGGATCCCTGCCGTTGGAGGACATTTCGGCATCGATCAATTGGGAAAACGAGTTGACCTTTTCCGTCGCGTACGGAGACCACAACGAGGATGGCGCCTTGGATTTCATTTCACATCGAATGGGACCTCGGGCTGCGCTGTACAACGGCGTGGCCAACGACAACCATTGGCTTCAAGTCACGCTCAAGCCCAACCAAGGACATCCCGATGCGATTGGCTCGGTGTTGACCCTTTGGAACGACAGCGTGCCATCGTCTCGGACCTTGACTTGTGGTTCTCAATACATGTCCCAGAACGGCCGATGGGTGCACTTCGGATTGGGAAACCAAACGGCAGTGGACAGCTTGGTGGTTTCTTGGCACGGAGGCAGCAGCACGACGGTTTCCTTGGAAGAGGTTGACCGGCGCATCGTGCTGAATGAAGACGGGCTTGTGGAATCTGTCGTCTCAGGCTGCACGTATGCCGTGGCTTGCAATTACAACGCGGAAGCCACGGAGGACAATGGATCCTGCGATTTGTCCTGCACATGCGGTCCCGGAACCACGTGGGATCCAATCGCTGGTCACTGCATGGTCACTTGTGCCGCGGACCACAACAACGATGGAGGCATCGGTGCAGGTGATCTGCTCTTGTTTTTGACGTGGTTCGGAGACGATTGCACAGAAGACTGAGGGCGGTTGTTTTTCAGCTTGTCGTGCAGAGAATATCTTCGCAACAAAGAACCACTTATGGGACGCGCATTTGAATTTCGGAAGGAGCGGAAGATGAAACGTTGGGCAGCGATGTCCAAAATCTTCGCACGTCTGAACAAGGACATCATCTTGGCCATCAAGGAAGGAGGTGGCATTGCCGACACTGACACAAATGCGCGTTTGCGTGCGGTCTTGCAGAACTGCAAGGCGGCCAACATGCCCAAGGACAACATCGAACGTGCGATCAAAAAGGCCACGGACAAGGACACGTCAGATTACAAAGAGGTAACCTTCGAAGGCTACGGCCCACATGGCATTGCGGTGTACGTCGAAACGGCCACAGACAACAACAACCGCACTGTGGCGAATGTCCGGTCTCATTTCAACCGAGGAGGAGGACAACTCGGCACCACGGGGTCGGTGGAGTTCATGTTCAACCGCATGTGCTTCTTCAACATCCAAGACACCGGTGTGGACTTGGACGATTTGACCCTTGAACTCATCGATGTGGGGGCAGAGGAGGTGGAGCGCGATGAAGATGCCAACCAAATCATCGTGTCCGCACCCTTCGAGTCCTTTGGAGGACTCCAATCGAAACTGGAGGCTGACGGATACGAGATTGTGGAATCCGGTCTCGAGCGCGTTCCCACGACCACCAAAGCACTCAGCGCCGAGCAGGTGGAAGAAGTGGAAGGGTTGATTGAGCGTCTTGAAGGAGATGACGACGTTCAGGCGGTGTTCCACACCATGGAGCCCGCTGTGGGCTGAGTCTCAGTAGGCATTTCACCCAAGCGGTTCCCCCAAAAAGGGGTTTGTCCATAGAATTGAAACTTTCGTCGGGGTCTTGCGTACCTTCAAGGAATGCACGCGCACAGACCTTTCAATTGGGCATCATGGCATGTCAAGCAGTTCGCTCCGAGCCTGCTTGTCCTTGCCGTCCTGACGGTGTGCGCGGAGTCTGCACTGGGGCAATCTCCTGGTCCAAACCTTCCAGTTGACACCCCTGTAGGACAGGCCAAAGCCTGGTCTGAATGGATGTCAGGCCCCGACGCGAGTCTCGTGAACGCGCGGGAGGCTTTTGAAAATCAAGCGGAATGGCGCACCGAGTCGCGGTCTTGTGGCGAAAAGCCATTCGCACGCTGGGCATGGTGGGCACAGTCGCGAGGTGGCCTCACCGCCTCGGTCGCGAGAAGCGCATGGTGGCAAGCATCGGAGGATTGGCGACAAACTGCAGCAGTTCTCCCGCCCGATGAAGATGTCCAATGGCGCCATGTGGCTCCACGAAATGTCCCCACCCATGGCGGGGCCGGGCGCATCAACAAGGTTCGCATCGACCCTCATGACGCGCAGCATTGGTACGCGTGTGCGCCTGCAGGTGGCCTCTGGCACTCCTGGGATGAAGGCCAAACATGGGACGTTTTCGGCGTGGACGTGTTGGCACCCTTGGGGGTGACCGACCTCTGGATTGATCCAGAAGACGCCGACCACCTTTGGCTTGCGACAGGAGATGGGAACGGGGGAGACACGTACAGCATTGGCGTGCTTGAAACGACAGACGGCGGGGCCACCTGGGAGCCACTGGAGCTGTCTTTTGAGGTTGAACAAGGCCGCACGATTTATGCCATCCGCCCACATCCCAGTAAGTCAGATACGGTGTTTGTCGGAACCGATCTCGGTTTGTTCCGAACCTTGAATGCAGGAACGACCTTCGATCTCGTGCACCCTGGGGCTGCAAGGGATTTGGTTTGGGTCAATGACAGCATTGCGGTGGTGGGTGTCGAAAACCAAGGAGTGTACCGAACCACAGACTGCGGCGTGAATTGGGTGGCTTGCGAACTGCCCGAGTCCGACAACAGCGCTGGACACATCCAGTTGGCAGGACACCCCAACGCGGACGGCATGTCCCCTGACACGATGTACGCAGTGGCCGGCCACTACTTTCAGCAGAATTTCTTGGCCTTTTGGCGCAGTGTGGATGGCGGGCTCACTTGGACGGCGGAGGCCACCCGCGACGATGGGCCCAACCTTCTTGGCTACACGGTCAACGGCGCAGATGGTGCTGGACAAGCCTTCTGGGACTTGTGCATTGCAGTCGATCCGAACCACGGCAACCGTGTGTTGGTCGGGGGTGTCAACCTTTGGGAGACCTCCGACGGCGGGGCGACCTGGAATTGCCCCGTCCATTGGCAAGGGGCATCTGATGCGAAATATGCGCACGCAGACCAGCACAGCATCACGGTGCTTGAGGATGGGCATGTGGTGCTGGGCAACGATGGTGGGGTGTTTCTGTGGGAGGGAGAAGAAGTGACGGACCTCTCCGCAGGCCTCGAAATCACCCAAGGCTACGCCATGGCCGTTCACCCCGGGAAAGCAGGCCACTTGATGGTGGGTACGCAGGACAATGGCACCACATTGATCCAGCCCGACTTCGAGGCACGGGTGCTCGATGGCGATGGCTTTCACGCCTTTTTTGACCCCGAAGTCGAAGGCAGGCTGTACGCATCTGCCTACTATGGGTTGCTCTACCGCAGCGACGACGGGGGAAGAACGATGACCAACATTGCCAACTACTTCCAGGCCGCTGGTCCCAATGAAGTGGGCGCCTGGCAAACACCTTTCCAGCTTCATCCTGCGGTGCCTGGACGCATTGTGGCTGCCAAGAAATCGCTGCACTTCTCCGATGACGGCGGGAACACATGGACCTCTTGGGGAGGCATGGGCTCCGCGCGAAGCACGGCCATGGCACTCTCTGCGCTGGATCCAGAGGCCGTTCTGGTGGCCAAGAACAGCCAATTGTACTGGAGAGACAGTGAATCCACGTCATTCAATCTCATCTCGGGACTGCCTGACGCGGAGGTAGGCGATGTGGCCATCGATGCCCAGGACATCCATACGTGGTGGATTTCATTCGGCGTGTACGACGAGGGGCAGCAGGTTTGGCGGACAGACGACCAAGGATCAACATGGGAAAATGTGAGCGCAGGGTTGCCAGCGCTCCCCATTCAGGTCTTGACGCAATTGGACGACGGTTCCCTGGTGTGTGGCTCAGATTTGGGCGTGCACCGTTGGAACGAAGAAACCATGTCATGGTCAAGCCTCGGGACAGGACTCCCACTCACACCCGTGGTGGACATTCAGGAGGATGCCAGCTTAAATCGATTGGTGGTTTCCACCTTCGGTCGTGGAGTGTGGGCATGTCCTTTGCCCACCGCACCTGCCACGGCCGGAGCTGTGACAGGCATTGCGGCGCACCGCACCCAATGCATGGGTTTGCTTTCAGGCCAACCACGTTTCCATTTCAGCGGAACACAGGCCTTGAACGGTGTGCACTTTGCGTTGGAAGCTGCGCAAGGAAATCTGTTGATTCAAGACACCTTGTGGACCGCGTTTGAGGCGCCGCTTGTGCATGGTGACGAGGTCCTCCTCAACGCCTTTCACGTGGAAGTGCCCAATGCCGGAGCCTGGGAGGTCACCGTGCACGCATGGAGCCCAGAACAAGGGGATCTTGGTGCCCCATTTTCGGCCACCGTTGTGGCTTCAGGGCTTGGGCACACTTCAACATTCACGTGGTGGGGTGACTGTGAGAACGTAGACATGCGTTGGGAACTGCGCGATACCTCAACCCAAGACGTCATCCTGCATAGTGTTCCGCTGTCTGCTGCGGACACAGTGAGTCAAAGTTGGTGCCTTTCCGAAGGGTGCTATGAATTGGTGTGGAACGATGAGGGTGGGGATGGATTCTCCGGATCTTACTGCGGAGAACCTGGCGGATATGCGCTGACAGGACCCTTTGAAGACATCATTTCAGATGCCCAAGGCCTTGACTTTGGCGAAGAGCTCACGGTGGCGTTTTGTGTTTCGGTTCCATGGTGCTACGCCGATTTCAATGGGGATGGCACGAGAAGTGTGGATGACTTGCTCACCATGCTCTCCGACTTTGGATGCCAAAGCCTTTGTTTTGCAGACACCGACCTCGACGACAGCGTGGGTGTATCCGATTTGATGAACATGCTGTCCGTCTTTGGACAGGGTTGCAGCATCGATTGAAGCGGCAGCGTTTCATGTTTGTCCACGGCGTTTGTGGAAAAATACAGCCCCTCTTTGCCCACATGGCCTTGCGTCGCTTCAAAGAGACACCCACCTTGGCCACAATTGAATGCACTGGGTTCCAACAGGGACCGCGTTCGGTTAAGTTTAGTTGTTAGTTAGAGAGGCTTTCGCAACGGCGGGGGCCTCTTTTTTTTAGGGCATTGCCACGAGGTTGAAGGGTGAAGGGGCAAGACCGAGTCCAACGCGTACTTTCGCGCCATGCAAGAATTCAAGGCCACCCATCCTGTTGAGTTGATCGAAGCACTCATGACCCATGTGGGATACGCCACGCGAACGCGGGCACGGAATGCCTTGAAGAGGGGGGAAGTGTTGGTCAATGGACGGGTTGTGTCCCGTGGGTCGGATGTCCTCGAGCCTGGAGCACAGGTGTCCATCCTGTCGAAAGAGGAGATGGCCAAACGCAGCAGAACGGGTGGGACTCAATCCAAGAACAGCAAAACCAGTGCATCTCCGGACCTTCTCAGGGCGCCGTTTCCGGTCGTCTATGAAGACGAGAACGTATTCATCTACGAGAAGCCTGCAGGCTGGGTCTGTGCATCGCCCAACCCCAAGGTAAAGTCGACCTACACTGCGGTGAAAGCTTACCTCGAGGCCAAGTCTGAGGAGCGCATCGACGTGCATTTTGTCAACAAGCTTCCACGCGAAGCCAGCGGACTGTTGGTCGTGGCCAAGTCCATAGAGTGGCGCCAGCACCTTCAAACGCATTGGAACTCCTTTGCCAAAGGGATGTACGTGATGGTGCAAGGTCATTTGGCGGCAGATGACGAATTGTACCTCCGGCCCGAGAACAGCGACCCCTATGCGCTGCCTTATCGTACGATGCGTGCCACCAACCTGCACACGCTCCTCAAGTTCAAGGCTGGCTACGAAGTCATCAAGGACATGCTTCCCGCGTTGCGTCGCGACGATTGCCTGTTGATTGGGGTGGGCAAATCGGCACCAGATCCAATCAAGCGGGGAGGCATCCATTTGTTTGCCCTGGCTTTGCAGGGTCCCAACAATGAAGTGATCAATGTCAAAACCCGGGTGCCCAACGAATTCTTGAAGTTGGTGAGAGGGGGCAGTTCCCCTAAGCCAGGGCCGCGTCGGGACATGGACGAACGTCCGGTCAAGAAGGGGGCACGCCCCAGTCGACCCCGTCCAGATCGCGACGCTTCTAGGCGATCCGCTTCGGAGACGCGCAAAAAAAAGCGCTGATTCTCAGAGGGAGAACCGGCGCTCGACCCAGTCTCGAAGCGTTTGGGCTTCGTCAACTGGCAATTCTTTGAAGGCCAACCGCAGGGCCCGACGCATTTGCGTGGGTTGCTGATGGACGTGGCGAATCAAGGTTTGGAATTCTCTCAGGCGATCTGGTTCGTGCTGGAGAGGAATGCCATTGAGTGCCATGTGATTTTTGTTTGCAGGTTGGTCTTGGTACGCGATTGGTTATGGAAAGTTTCACTGCCTTGAAAAAAGCCCAAACCAATCAACCCATCTCGCCCTAATTTCGTGCCACGACAACCCCCAAAAACCGCATCATGTCTCGCACCGTATACATTGTTTCTGCCGTTCGGACACCCATGGGAAGTTTCCTTGGCGCATTGTCTTCTGTTCCTGCCCCCAAGCTTGGTGCAGTGGCAATCAAGGGCGCACTCGATGCGGCCTCGGTGTCTGCAGGCCACGTCGATGAGGTCATCATGGGACACGTGTTGCAGGCGGGTGTGGGACAGGCCCCGGCAAGGCAGGCGGCCATGGCTGCAGGCCTCGGCCAAGATGTGCCTTGCACAACGGTGAACAAAGTGTGCTCGAGCGGCATGAAGTCCATTGCCCTTGGAGCCCAAGCCATCGCCGCAGGTGATGCACAGCTGGTCGTGGCCGGAGGAATGGAGAACATGAGCATGGTACCCCATTACCTCGATGGCCGCAAAGGCGCCAAGTTTGGCAACATCAATGTCCAAGACGGCATGCTGCTCGACGGCTTGACCGACGTCTATAACGCCACGCACATGGGGAATTGTGCAGAGCTCTGCGCCAAGGAGAAGAACATCTCTCGCGAAGCGCAAGATGCGTTTGCCGTGGAGAGCTACGGCCGTGCCACCAAAGCATGGGACGACGGCAAGTTCCAGGCAGAAGTGGTGCCCGTCGCGGTGCCCCAGCGTAGGGGGAACGACCTCATCGTGGATTGCGACGAGGAATACCGGAACGTGAAGTTGGACAAGATTCCGGCCCTTCGTCCCGCCTTTGACCGCGAGGGGACGGTCACTGCGGCAAACGCGTCCACATTGAACGACGGGGCGAGCGCCGTGGTGTTGGCCTCTGAGGAGGCCGTGACCAAGCACGGTCTGAAGCCCTTGGCCAAAATCTTGGCCACCGCCGATGCCGCCCAAGCACCCGAATGGTTCACAACGGCACCCTCCTTGGCGTTGCCCAAGGCGTTGGACAAAGCTGGACTCGGCAAGGAGGACATTGACCTGTGGGAATTGAACGAAGCGTTCAGTGTGGTTGGCATTGCCAACAACCAAGAATTGGGCTTGAACCCAGAGTGTGTCAACATCCACGGTGGGGCTGTGGCCCTGGGTCACCCGCTTGGCTCCAGTGGTTCCCGAATCGTGGTCACGTTGATTCACGCCTTGAAAGACCGCGGCTTGACCAAGGGCGCTGCGGGCATTTGCAATGGCGGAGGAGGTGCCTCGGCCTTGGTGTTGGAAATGGTCTGACCATGTCACGCGAATTGGGAGAGGCTTGGGCGCATTTGAGCCACGTTCCGCTTCGTGCGGAGGCGTCGGATCGGTCGGAATGTGTCAATGAAGTTCTGGCCGGAGAAACGGTGACTGAACTCGCGCTGGGACGCGGAGATTGGGTCCAGGTTCGCTTGCCCGACGGGTATGAGGGTTGGATGGATCGCCGCCAACTGAAGCCAGTGACCGGAATCTGGCAAGGCACCCCCATTCGACTCGCTACGGCCAGCGCGTGGCGTGACGTGGCAGGAGGCTGGTTGCCCGCAGGAGCAGTCGTTCGTCGCACCGAAGGCCAATGGCTTTTAGGCGAACAGACGGTTGTCCCATTGTCCGATGCCCCCGCTCCATACGAAGGGGCCATGTGGGACTGGTGTGTCACCATGTTGGGCGTGCCCTACCATTGGGGAGGCCGGTGTGGATGGGGCTTGGATTGCAGCGGGATGACCTCGTTGGCCGCGGCACTCACAGGCAAAGTGGTCCCTCGCGATGCTTCAGAGCAATTCAAATGCGGGAAAGAAGTTGCCTTGGACCAAGTGCGTCAGGATGACGTCGCCTTTTTTGCCAATGCCACGGGCAAGATCACGCATGTCGGCGTTTGCGACGGAGACGGACGGGTCATTCACGCCAGTGGTGAGGTGCGCATCGATCGCTTGGTCGGCACCCAATTGCAACGGCACGAAGACCAAGTGGCCTCGCATCATTTGGCCGGCATCAAGCGTTGGTCCTGACTCTCATCTGAAAAACGTGCGTCCCTGTCGTGCCATGTCGCGAAGCAGGGGAGAGACTTTGTAGCGTTCTTCCCCGTACCGATGACGCAGTGAATCCATGATGTTGATGAGTTCTTCAATGCCCCAGCTGTCTGCCCAAGCCAAGAGGCCCTTGGGATAGTTGACGCCTTTTTGCATGGCTGTGTCAATGTCTGCGGGTGAAGCCACTTGCCAAAACACAGCATCTGCCGCCTCATTCATCAGCATCGCCAAGATGCGTTCCGCCACGCCTTCAACGCATTGGCCCTCATTTCCCTGTCGAACACCCCCTTCGTAGGTGTAGAAGCCGCGGTCTCGTTTGCGCCCCAACCAATTGGCGGCCACCAACTGTCTTTGGGTGTGGCTTGGCCGGTAGCGGGAGTCCCCATAAAAGGCTGCATGCACCGTGGAAGTGACGGCGTAATTGACATCATGGCCAATCAAATCCATGAGTTCAAAGGGCCCCATCCGAAATCCTTGCGCACGCAAGGAGGCGTCGATGTCCTCCACAGAGGCAATGCCTTCTTCCAAGATGCGCAAGGCTTCGCTGTAAAACGGCCGAGCCACTCGGTTTACGATGAAGCCAGGCGTGTCCTTGGCCAGGGCCGGCGACTTGCCCCAAGCAGCCATTTGCGCCAAGGCATGACTGGCGAGATCGGCATCCGTCTGCAGCGCAGGAATCACCTCGACCAAAGCCATCAGCGGTGCAGGGTTGAAGAAATGAAGGCCAATCACGCGATCGGGACGGGTGCACCCGCGGGCCAAGGCTGTGACGGACAATGATGAGGTGTTCGTGGCCAAAATGACATCTTCTGCCACAATGCCCTCAAGCGATTGAAAAAGCGTGGTTTTGATGTCCAAATCTTCCACGATGGCTTCGATGACCATGTCGCATGGGGCCAAGGATTCCATGGTCGTGGCGCGCGTGATGCGTTGCTGGACGGATTCGGATTCACTGGAGGTGACCCGACCTTTTTCAACGAGGCGGGCAAACACTTTGCCCAATTTTTCTTGGCTGCGTTGCAAGGCGTCTTCCGAGGAATCCACCAATACCACCTCGCATCCAGCTTGGGCTGCGATTTGGGCGATGCCACTTCCCATGGTGCCCGCACCAACGACACCCACCTTGTTCCATGCTTTCATGAAACGAAGGTAATGGCGAACAGCGCCGATGCAGTCAGGTCCAGCGTTTGCAAAAAGGAAGGAGGTGCAGAGGGGTGGAGATTCTCATTTTGGGCTTGATGAGAGAACAAACACAAGAATGGAACACATGGTCGCGTGGCTCATGGAAGGTCAAGCGCACCTTGGAGCGGAACCGATCTCTGCTTCGTCATCTGCGGGGCAACACCCAAGTCGCGCAGGAGGAGGCCACCAATTGGCTGGTTAGACGCGGCTTTGACTTCGACTATCACACGCACTTGTACACCACCCAGGATGGGCAGTTGGTCGTCATGTGTTACGACGAGGGTTACTTGTTGAACGAGGGGCGTGTGGTGCCGTGGGAAGACGACGGTTCAACTGCGCTTGCGACGCTTGCTCCCTGAGCTTCGACCTCCGCCTTTCTTTTTCTTCTTCTCGTGGAAGGCACCCTTGTAGGTGGGGTCGGCTTTGCGTTTTTGGAAATCGATGGTGCGGGCCATGGCTTTTGCTTCCCATGGCGGGGTTTCCGCACGGTCCACCTGCATGGACAACTCGAGGTTCTCAGGACGTCCATCAACGGGAAGCCTTTCCAAGACACGTGACAAGGCGACTTCGTCGGTGGGGTCCACCAAGGTGTATGCCATGCCGCTGCGGTCTGCACGTCCTGTGCGACCGATGCGGTGCACGTAATCGTCGGACATGCGAGGCACATTGAAGTTGATCACGACTTCCGTTTCAGGTACGTCGATGCCACGTGCGCTCACATCTGTGCTGACCAGCACACGGACATCCCCTGCACGGAATTGAGCCATTGCTGCCAAACGCGTGTGTTGGGCTTTGTTGGAATGAATCTCTGCCACTTGCTTGGGCATGGCTTCTTCCAAGGCTTGCCGCACACGCTTGGCATCTTCTTTGGTTCTCACAAACAGCAGTGCCCTTGAGTCTGGATGGCTGTCCAGAAGCCAATGCAGCACGGCGTTGATCTTGGTTTGGACATTGGGGGCGCGGACGACGTACTGGTCGACCGAGGCAACTGGTGTGCCTTCTGGGGTGACTTCAATCCGGGTGGGCCAGAGCAAAAACTCGTCGGCAAGTCGCTCGACGCGCTGGGGGAAGGTGGCACTGAACAGCAGGTTTTGGCGCTTGCGAGGAATCACCTCCAAGATGTCTCGCAATTGGGGCATGAAGCCCATGTCCATCATTCGATCTGCCTCGTCGAGCACCATCGCATGAAGCTTTTTGGTAACGAGTGCGCCCTTCAAGTAGAGCTCCATGAATCGGCCCGGGGTGGCGACCACCACTTCACAACCGCCTTCCAACGCGGCAATCTGCGTCTTGGGGCCCACACCGCCCACGAGCACCAACGACCGGATGCTGGTGTGCGCGGCAAATCCTTGAACGGCGGAATGCACCTGCAGCGCCAACTCCTTGGTGGGAACCAGTATGGCAATACGCGGCTGACCCTCATGACGGCCCTTGAGTTTCTGCAAAAGCGGCAGCACATACGCACCAGTCTTGCCCGTGCCCGTCTGCGCCACGCCGATGACGTCTTGACCTGCCAAAACGCGGGGGATGGCCTGGATCTGGATTGGCGTCGGGTTGGCGTATCCGAGGTCTGCGACCGCGTTCAAAAATTGACGCTTCAACTTCAGATCCTCGAATTGCATTGGCCAAAGGTAGGGGGCAAGCTATCTTGCGGCATGATGGACCGCAGGGAAGACTTCGCGCCGTTTGAATCCATGGCCCCCTATTCCGGGGAAGTGGCCAAGCGCGCCCTCAAGACACTTCTCGACGCACGGGATTGGACGGGCGAATTGGGACGGATGATTCCACCGGCCTTGGCGGAAAAGCTGGTTCAGCAGTGGCGCAATGTGGAGTCCATTGAGGCGTTTCAAGAAGGTGTGGTCAAACCCTTTCTGCAGGGGTTGATGTCAAAGACCACAGAGGGTGTCACTTGGGATGGCCCTTCCGAAGCTTTTCAAGAAGGCATGCTTTTCTTGAGCAACCACCGCGACATTGTCTTGGACCCTTCACTGCTCAATGTGGCCCTGTTGGAAGAGGGGAGAGGATCGACGGAAATCGGCATTGGGTCCAACCTGCTGTCGCGGCCATGGGTAAACGATTTGGTGCGGCTGAACCGATGTTTTGTGGTGAAACGTTCAGGAAGCGCAAGAGAGCGTTACGAACACAGCCTGCGCACAGCAGCCTACATCCAACACGTCACCCAACACGGCACGCCCGTTTGGCTGGCCCACCGCGAAGGACGTGCCAAAGACGGGCGAGACACCACCGCACCGGCCTTGATGCGGACGCTGTCCAACAACGGAGATGCCTCGGTGTGGAACGCGCTCCGCGTCGTTCCCGTATCCATCAGCTACGAATGGGATCCTTGCGATGCCTTCAAAGTGAATGAGCTTTTGCACATGGAAAAGCACGGCACCTACACCAAGGCAGAAGGCGAGGACGAACGCAGCATGTGGACCGGGCTGGTGGGCCGTAAGGGCAAAGTCCACCTTGAGTTTGGACATGTCCTTCCTTGGCAAGCCTCTTCGGAAGAAGTCAAGCCTGAACGCACCATGGCGCTGCAGTTTGACGAGGCCCTCCACCGAGGCATGCGCGCTTGGCCCAACCAGCGCTTGGCGGCGAAGCATTTGGGATGGTTCTCGGAGACGTTTGCCCATGTGCCCGAGCCCACACCAAAAGAGGAGGCAACGTGGTTTGCGAGAAAGACGCGCGTGGAGGATGACATCAGTGCCTTGGGGTGGTCCAAGGAGCAAGTGTCGCAGAAGTGGTGTGAAATCCTTGCAGCCCCCCTTGCCTTACGTCAAGCCCTTCTGGAGGAAGACTGAGGTGGCGATGGCCCCGGCAACAGAAGCGTTGAGGGATTCCGCACGTCCTGCCCCAGGAATGGACGCGATGGCATGACAAGCTTCTTTGATGTCCGACGACAGTCCGTGAGATTCCGACCCCACGACCAACAGGGAGGGGGTGGACATCGCTCCAGGTTCAAACAGGTTTTTTCCTCCAGCATCCAAGCCAATCACGTTTGTTGTGTGGTCTGACGGAAGCTCTGCAAACGGCATCACCGCCGTGGAAATGTGAAACGTGGAGCCCATGGCACTGTGGAGGGCTTTGGGGCTGAGGGCATCCGCGCATCGCGGGCTCAGAATGACCCCATGAAGACCAAACCAATCGGCCACGCGAATCAAGGTTCCCACGTTGCCTGGATCTGCCACGTTGTCGAGGTAGAGCACCAGGCCTCCGGCTCGGGGCAAGGCCTCCACGTCCGAAGGCCACTCTGCGACCGCCAAGATGCCAGGAGGGGTCTTGACGGCGGACATCATCTCCATGTCTTTGGCACTCACCTGCTGCCTCGGAAGGGAATCCAAGTGCGCGTCCGAAGTCCAAATCGAGGCGCCTTCCCAAGTTTCGGTGAAGTAGATTCGCTCCACAGTCCAAGCACTTCGACAGAGCTCACGAATGCATTTTTCACCTTCCACAAGCACTTTGCGCTGCGCCACGCGTCCTTGGCGGCGTTTGAGCTGGCGAATCTCTTGCCGGTGTGCTTTGGTGATGCTCATGGGTGCAAGTTACATCTCGGTGTGCCTGTCGCAGGAGTTGCCCTCGGACCTGATTTGGAAATCGACCAAGCTGGTGGCCATGCCCTCCGACGACGCGTTGCCCAGCATGGGACAGCGCGACGATTGGCAAGCGCTGCTCCCCGTCAAGCCCTCGCCGCCGGTTTGGCGCTTGTGGTTTCAAAAAGGAGGGGAGTCCAAATCCACTTCTGTCACGTGGAGTGAAGAGGCGTCCCTTCGCAACGCCAAAGCGCTTCAAAACCGGCTTCAGTTGGCCGGTTGGCTGGACGCAGAGGTGCAGTCTTCCTGGAACACGTTGCGGTGCGGCGCACAGTTGGAACTTGCGATGCGATGCGGCGCGCGCTGGAAAGTCGAAGCCATCGAGGTCGACGTTGAAGGCACAGGATTGGCCGCAAGCAAGGTCATGAGGTTTGCTGCGCTCGAGGAGGGAATGCCATTTTCACAAACCGGATTGCAAGAGGCCAGGGACCGAATCGCCAGTGGCATTCAACAAGACGGGCACGCCACCTTTCACGCCGGCCACATCTCCTTCAAGGTGGACACCTTGGGGGCCTCCTCGTCCAAGGGCGTGCAACTCACGATTGTTTGCGCCACGCGAAAGGCCACCTCGAGCGGGTCCTTGATGGAGGGTGAATCTGAAGCGGAAGAAATGCATCCTTTGGTGCATCTCGGCGAGGTGTTTTGGAATGGGCAGGACCCTGCTACTGCCCTTGGGGCGGGTGGGTTGAGATCCGACGTATGGAGGCATGTCGGGACCTTCAAGTCGGGTGGTGTGTACAATCCCTCCACCATGAAGGACATGTATCTCAGGTTGTCTCGCATCAGGTCCGTCGACCGTGTCCAAATGAGCACGGCCCTGCGGTGGGACACCTTGGCACAGAAAGATGGGAGCCTGAGGCGCCTCGCCGTCATGGATGTGGATTACACCCTCGTCCAGAAACCTTCTCACGACCTGGGGGTGGAATTGGATTTGGTGCGCAACGATGCACGCTATGGCCCCAAGCTGTCAACCACATTGCAGCATCGCAATCCCCGGGGATGGGGTGCAGAAAATGCGTGGCAAGTGGCCTTTGGATATGTGGCTGTCGCTCCGTTCTCAACCTTGAGCACGGCCAATTTCCTGAACAGTGGAGAATGGACCCTTCAATGGTCCACACGGCAAATCGGCATCGCGCCGTTGCCTTTGTCCATGTTTCGACCAAGCAACGCACCCCAAACCGTCTTGGATGTAGGGTGGAACCGAGAGGTTTGGCCGGAGTTCACACGATCACAAATTCACATTCAGCACGACTACAGCCTCACCGAAAATGACGCACGGAATGCGCGATGGCACTTCAGTCCAATCCAAGTGTCGTTTGTGAATCTGACCAACAAGGACGAAGCGTTTTTGCAATGGATCTTGGACCAAGACAACCCCTTGATTCAGGCGAGATTCAACAACCACCTCAATGTGGGGTCTGCGTTGGGGTGGGCCAGCGATTGGTCCTTGGGATCATGGAAAGGGCGCATCGACATGCAGGCGAGCTGGGCGGGGGGGCTCTCCCAAAGAATGGCGCAAGCCTGGGCTTCGCCAGAGTCGTTGGATGAGACAACCGGTGCGTGGTTGGTCACTTCAGACGTCCCCTTGATTCAGTACCAGCGTGTGTTGTCCAAGGTTTCTGGCGAGCGCGCATCGCGCCGCCATCCGCGCTTGTCCACTGCAGCCAATGTGTTGGTTGGGTTTGCCAATGCGGGGAAAACCACACCATCCCTGCCGCTCGAGCAAGCCTTCTTCAGCGGAGGTGCCAATGGCATTCGCGGTTGGCGTCTGCGAACCCTTGGGCCGGGCAACACGGGACTGATGGAAGACGCCTCGGGAATCGCAGGGGTGGGGGACATCCGTCTCGACCTGCAGTTCGAACAGCGCATGCACATCAACGACTTGTGGCAGGTGGCCCTGTTCTCAGACATGGGCAACGTTTGGCTGCACGGAGAGGAAGCGCCCGAAGCGTCCGTATGGTCATGGGACCTTCGGGGATTTGGATGGGGGGCTGGCATGGGGGTTCGCATGGACCTCGAATTTTTTCTGCTCCGTTTGGACGGAGGCCTTCGGATCCACGACCCGGGCAAATCCCGAGGACAGAGGTGGCTCGGGCAGGCGCCGTGGAAAGGCGCCCTTCACTTGGGTTTGGGCTTGCCTTTCTAATCCACGATTTCAAGTCAAAAACGGTGGAGAACTGCCGGCGCAAAACAGATGTCTCGCGAGAAGACAGGCTAAATTTGCCGCATGGTATGGTTCAAGAGAAACGCCGAAGGCATCACGACTTCGAGTGCCGAGAAGAAAGAAATCCCTGAGGGTGCATGGTACAAGTGTCCCAATTGCAAGACCGTGGTCTCCAACCAGGACCATGCGAACAACCTGTGGGTCTGTGCGATGTGTGACCACCATGAGCGCATTGGAAGCCACGAATACTTTGGCATTCTCTTCGACGAAGGCAAATACCGCGAAGTGGCGCCCAAGCTGCAAGCCACGGACCCGCTTTCCTTCGAGGACACCAAGGCCTACACCGACAGGCTGAGCGCAGCGCAAGCCAAAACAGGCTTGGCCGATGCCATTCGCGTGGGGTCGGGAGAGCTTCAAGGCCAAGGGGTGGTGATTGCCTGCATGGACTTCTCCTTCATCGGAGGCAGCATGGGATCTGTGGTGGGAGAAAAAATCGCCCGAGGCATCGACCATGCCATCAAGAAGGGCGTGCCCTTCATTTGCATCAGCAAGTCAGGGGGTGCGCGCATGATGGAAGCCGGATTGAGCCTGATGCAAATGGCCAAAACCAGCGCCAAGTTGTCCTTGCTATCCAAAGAAGGATTGCCGTTTGTCAGCTTGTTGACAGACCCCACCACGGGAGGGGTCACCGCATCGTTTGCCATGCTCGGCGATTTGAACATCAGTGAGCCCAATGCGTTGATTGGTTTTGCCGGTCCACGCGTGGTGAAAGAGACCATTGGAAAGGACTTGCCTGCGGGATTCCAGCGGGCGGAGTTTGTCCTTGAGCACGGTTTCTTGGATGCCATCGTCCCACGGGTGGAGCTGAAAGAGAAGCTCGCATTCGCACTGAAAATGCTTCACACTCAGGAATGAGTGAGGGAGGCTGTGATTTCCTCCTTATATTTGCACCTCCATTTTTTACGCATCACGAACATCTATCGATTTCGCACATGTACTTAGACACAGAAAAGAAGAAGGAATTCTTCGCCAAGCACGGAAAAGGAGCCGCCGACACAGGCTCTCCTGAAGGACAAATCGCCATGTTCTCTTTCCGCATCGCTCACTTGACTGAGCACCTCAAAGAAAATCGCAAAGACTTCAACACTCAGCGCGCCCTGGTCAATTTGGTCGGCAAGCGTCGCAAGCTGTTGAACTACCTCGCAGACAAGGACATCACTCGCTACCGCGCGATTGTCAAGGAACTTGGTCTGCGTCGCTAATACAGACTAAACAAATTCTGAAGGCGGTTGAAAGTCAACCGCCTTTGGCATATTGGGGCTTGCCGGCCCGTACACACGTAGAAGAAGAGGCAAAATGAACATTCACAATCAAACCATCGATCTCGGCAATGGGCGCGAGATCACCATCGAAACCGGCAAGCTCGCCAAGCAAGCGCACGGTTCTGTCGTCGTCCGTTCGGGCGACACCATCCTCCTCGCCACCATCGTCTCCAGCTATGAGCCGATGGACGTGGACTTTCTCCCCTTGACGGTCGACTACCGCGAGAAGTACGCCGCTGCAGGTCGTTTCCCTGGCGGCTTTTTCAAGCGGGAAGCACGTCCCTCTGACACCGAAGTGCTGGTCATGCGCTTGGTCGACCGGGCCTTGCGTCCCATGTTCCCTGGTGACTACCACGCCGGAACCCAGGTCATGATTCAACTCATGAGCGCCGACGCGGAGGTGTTGCCAGACAGCTTGGCAGGTTTTGCCGCCAGTGCAGCCATTGCCGTCTCCGACGTTCCCTTTGACGGCCCCATTTCGGAAGTCCGCGTGGCTCGCGTGAACGGCGAGTTCGTCATCAACCCGCTTCGCTCTGAGCTCGAAGAAGCAGACATGGACATCATGGTCGCCGGAACCCTTGACAGCATTGTCATGGTCGAAGGCGAAATGCAAGAGGTCAGCGAGGGAGAAATGGTCGACGCCATGGAGAAGGCGCACGAGGCCATCAAGGCCCAGTGCGAAGCTCAGAATGAGTTGGCCAAGAAAGTCGGCACGTTTGGCAACAAGCGTGAGTACAGCCACGAAACGCACGATGAAGCATTGCGCAGCCGCATCCAAGACGAGATGTACCCCAAGTTCTACGAAGCAGGCAAGACAGGCGCGACCAAAGAAGAGCGCAAGACCCGCTTCTCTGAATTGAAGGAGGCTTTCATGGCCACCATGAGCGACGAGGAGAAAGCCGAGAAAGGTGGATTGGCCAGCGATTACATCAAGTCGGCCCAGAAGAAAGCTGTGCGTGACCTGATTTTGAACGACGGCCTTCGTCTCGACGGACGTAAGACCACGGAAATCCGTCCCATTTGGACAGAAGTGGACTTCCTCCCAAGTTGCCACGGATCTTCCATCTTCACTCGTGGAGAGACCCAAAGTTTGACCACATTGACGTTGGGCACCAAGCTCGACGAGCAACTCATCGATGGCGCCTTGGTTCGCAAGACTGAGAAGTTCTTGCTGCACTACAACTTCCCTCCATTCAGCACAGGGGAGGAGCGACCCTTGCGCGGCACAAGCCGTCGAGAGGTCGGCCATGGAAACCTTGCGTTGCGTGCGTTGAAAGCTGTTCTTCCTCCAGTGGAGGAATGCCCTTACACCATTCGCTTGGTGAGTGAAATCTTGGAATCCAACGGTTCTTCATCCATGGCCACGGTGTGCGCAGGTACACTCGCGTTGATGGATGGCGGTGTGAACATCAAGGCGCCTGTCTCAGGCATTGCTATGGGACTCATCACCGATCAGGAATCCGGCAAGTACGCCATCCTGTCTGACATCCTTGGCGACGAGGACCACTTGGGAGACATGGACTTCAAAGTCACCGGCACTGCGGAAGGCATCACAGCCTGCCAAATGGACATCAAAATCAAAGGATTGAGCTTTGACCAATTGCGCGAAGCGTTGGAACAGGCCCGCGAAGGCCGTCACCACATTCGCAAGGCGATGCTCACGGAGATCTCCGAGCCACGCGACGACTACAAAGACCACGCCCCTCGCATTGTGGGCTTGGAAGTTCCTGGAGACAGCATTGGTGCCATCATCGGCCCAGGCGGAAAAATCATCCAAGAAATTCAAGCAGACACCAACACGACCATCAGCATCGAAGATGTGGACGGAAAGGGCATGGTGGAGATTGCCGCGTCAGACAAAGCAGCGATCGAAGCAGCCTTGACACGCATCAAGCAAATCGCCTTCCCACCCACAGTGGAAATTGGTGAGGAGTATGAGGGCAAGGTGAAGACCATCATGCCTTACGGTGCGTTTGTGGAGGTGCTTCCAGGCATCGACGGCTTGCTGCACGTCAGTGAGTTGGATTGGAAGCGCGTCGAAAACGTGGAAGACGTCTTGACAGAAGGAGAGATGGTCAAATTCAAGGTGGTCGGTCGCGACCCCAAGACGGGCAAAATCAAGCTCAGCCGCAAGGTCCTTCTTCCCAAGCCTGAGGGCTACGTGGAGCGTCCCCCACGCGGAGACCGTGGAGACCGTTCCCGCCGTGACCGTGGCGATCGCCAAGGTCGCGACCGCGGACCACGTCCAGAAAGAAATGGATAATCACAAAATCCGGAGGTTGTAAACCTTTTCGGAGTTTATTCCGTTGAATTTGTATTGAACCTTTTGAATCGCACCCATGAGGCAGCTAAAAATCACCAAGCAAGTCACCAACAGGGAAACCGCTTCCTTGGACAAGTACCTTCAAGAAATCGGTCGTGTGGACCTGATTACTGCAGAGGAAGAGGTGGAACTAGCTCGGAAAATCAAGGCTGGAGACCAAAACGCGTTGGAAAAGCTCACCAAAGCCAACCTCCGCTTCGTGGTCTCTGTGTCCAAGCAATACCAAAACCAAGGTTTGTCTTTGCCTGACTTGATCAACGAGGGCAACCTCGGATTGATCAAGGCCGCACAGCGTTTTGACGAAACACGTGGTTTCAAGTTCATCTCTTACGCTGTGTGGTGGATTCGCCAGTCCATCCTTCAAGCGTTGGCGGAACAAAGCCGCATCGTACGCCTCCCTCTGAACAAGATTGGCTCGATCAACAAGATCAACAAAGCCTTTGCCCGTCTCGAACAAGAATTTGAGCGTCCCCCAACCGCTGCGGAACTGGCCGAAACGTTGGACATGACGTTGGACGAAGTGAAGCAGAGCATGAAGAATGCTGGACGTCACGTCTCCATGGATGCGCCCTTGAAGGACGGCGACGAGAGCTCGAGCAACATGTATGACGTGTTGCAGACAGGCGACACGCCGAGCCCGGACACCGATTTGATGACGGAGTCACTCCGCAAAGAAATCGAACGTTCGCTCCGCACATTGACCCCGCGGGAAGCGGACGTTGTGCGGTTGTACTTCGGGTTGAATGGGGAGCACCCCATGACCCTCGAAGAGATTGGAGAGCGCTTTGATCTCACCCGTGAGCGTGTTCGTCAAATCAAGGAAAAGGCCATTCGCCGCTTGAAGCACACGAGCCGCAGCCGCATTTTGAAAGGCTACCTCGGCTGATTCAATCGACAAACCTCTCTGAGGCTGGCTTCAACGAATGCCAAAGGTGCAGAGAGGCGAGGGTCCGGTAAGGACGCCAAGACAAAGCCCGCTGGTCGTAGACCGCGGGTTTTTGTTTGGGCTCAAGGTTGAGATGCATCTCCATCGCCACCCGAAGGCCGAGGTCACCACGCGAAAAGACGTCAGCCATGCCGAGCCCAAACATGGCGTACATGTCCACAGTCCACGGCCCGATGCCTTTGATTTTCAGCAAAATGGCACGCGCTTCCACCCAGGGCGTCTCGAGCAAGCGCTCCAAACAAACGGCATCGGTGCCGGCAAACTGGGCGATGGCCGTGACACTCCGGCTTTTGGCGCCACTCAGACCTGCGCGACGAAGCACGTCTGGCCCCGCAGCCAAAACCTGTTGGGGCGTCACTTGTCCATCCAGTGCCGCTTCGACACGAGACACCACAGTTGCGGCAGCTTTGACACTCAATTGCTGCCCCCCCACGATGCGCACAAGGGCTTCGAAGGGGGGACGTGGAGAGGGCAGGTGCAAAGACGGATGCCGCGCAATGACTGCATGCATCTGTGGGTCCTCCTTTTGCACAAGGGCACGAAACTCTTCATCCATTCGTTCCATCATCGATGCAAGTTGAACATCTTTGCACCATGAGCGCCGCATTTCGACCCCAAAACATCCACTTGCTTTGGTTGGTGATGGTTGCCAGCCTGGTCGGACTGGCCTTGAATGGGTGTCAACGCGAAGTTTGGGACTCCAATCCAGAGCATGCACTGCGCCTTTCAACGGACACGTTGTTTTTTGACACGGTCTTCACCACGGTGGGCAGCATCACCTTGCCACTCAAGGTCTACAACGATTACGACGGCACCTTGCTGATTGACGAGATCTCTCTGGAATCCGGGGTCGTCAGCCAATACCGCATCAACGTCAATGGCGCCCCGTTGACCAACCCCTCACAACCCATTCGTGACGTGCCACTTCAACCCGGAGACAGCATTTATGTCTTTGTCGAAGTGACCGTCGACCCCGATGAAGATGCTGGAAGCGTTCCGTTTTGGGTCATTGAGGATTTGCGCTTTTCCACCAACGGCAACGACCAATTTGTCAAATTGATGGCGCGGGGACAAAATGCCGTGTTTCACGGAGGTCCCAACCAATTCACCACCCTCGCGTGTGACGAAGTGTGGTCCGCCGATCTGCCCCACGTCATGTACGGCCAAATCGTGGTCGACCCCGGCTGCACACTCACCCTCGAGCCGGGCGCGCGCGTGCACGGCCATGATGGTTCGGGAATTTGGGTGAGGGGAGGGACCTTGCTCGCTGAAGGGCAATTGGACAACCCCATCACGTTCAGTGGGGACCGGCTTGACGACGATTACATCGACACCCCTGGACAATGGGGGCTCACCTTTGAGCTGACCGACACCCTCTCCGGGAGTTTGGTCAATTACTCGGCCTTTCGCGGGGGCATTTGGCTTGACCGCGCGGTCGAGTGCCAAATGGAGCACGTTGTGCTGTCGCAGGCCACAGTCGGACTGTGGGTGGACAGCGTGGGTGTCGGTGCAGATTATGCCTTGGACATGCGAAACAGTGTGATCACCCAAGCCGAATCCATTGGATTGCTCTCGCAATCCGGACACATTCGCGGATTCAACAATTTGTTCTCCAACTGTGGACAAGCCTGCGGCTACTTCGCGTTGGGCGGGAAGATTGAAATGCACCTCAGCACGTTCGCAAATTACGCGTCGACAGGGTCTGGGTTGAGACAGTTCCCTACGCTGTACGTGAACGATTGGTATGAGGCTGCGGACAACAGCATTCAATGGCGACCCTTTCACCCTGATTCAGAGTTCCGCAACTGCATCGCCTTCGGCAACAACGCGAATCTGACGGATTTCAGCGAAGTCATCCTCGACTTGTGGGATGCGGAGATCTATGTAGACCCCTTGTTCAGAGCATCTGCCATCCACCATCAGGAAAAGAACTTTCCGGCATGGATGATTGACGCCCAAACCACGGTCAATGAGTTGCCTCCCTTTGTCAACCCGGCTTTCGCGGATTTCCGCCTTGCGGGAACTGCATCGCAGTGGACAGGCATTCCCTCGACCCCTGAATTTTCACCGTTGGAAGTCAGTGTGGATTTGCTGGGAGAACCACGAAACACCTTGGCACCGACAAAAGGGTGCTACGAAAGGGTGCCCTGAGGAAACCTTCTCGCTGCGACTTGCGTAGAGTGCCCTTGAGTACGCAAGTCATGACCACCAGCATTCTTGAAGCATTGATCCAATTGTTTGCCCTGTTTGCCGCCGGACGCGGGAAAGAGGGCATTGCGCTTGGGCGTGCCCACGCTGCGAGGTACATGCGGAATCAACTCCCCAAAGCCCTTGTGGACGACAGCTTGACCCGCTTCGACGAACTCGTCGATCAATTTCAGCGCATGCCCGGACAAGGGGAGAAGATGAAGGCCAAGCGATTGGCCAAGTTGAGCGTCAAGCTCCTTCGCACGTGCAGCCAAATCAACAAAGGCTTGGAGTGGCACGAAAAGCACGTGGTTGTGGTTCGTCTTTTGGAGTACCTCAATGAAGTGCCCGATGGCGAAACGGGGCGACTCTTCCTCAAAACCGTTTCCGACAGTTTTTCCATTTCGCAAGATCGTCTCGAGGCGTTGCAAAACATGGTTGAAGCGGCCATTGCCCAACCGCGCTTGAACGTGCCGGAGATGTTTGAATTGGGTGGGGCTTTTTTGGGCAAGCGCTTCAACGGCCGATTGATTGGGTTGCACCTTGAAGAGGGCAACCTTTTTCTGCTTCGCACCGCCGACGAAGGCATCCAACGGATAAACCACCAAGATGTCGGAGCCGGGCGCGTGGCCTTGCTCGCCCCGGGAGGAACGTTCAGGGACAGCATGGGTGGCACGCTGTTTCACAGTGAACTCGTGGCCCATCGCAACAAATCGATTTCGGCGCAAGACAGTCTTGTCCTGCGTGCAGAGGATGTGAGCCACTATTTCAACTTCCCACACGAGCAGGCCCTCCATCAGTTCAACCTTCAAGCGGAAGGGGGACATTTGGTGGGAATCATGGGCGGCAGTGGTTCTGGAAAGTCCACCTTGCTAGATGTCCTCAATGGAAGCACCAAGCCGTCCTTTGGATCTGTCACCATCAACGGCGTCGACATTCACGACAGCCGCAACGGTGTGGCCGGACTGATTGGACATGTGCCGCAAGAGGATGTGTTGATCTCCGAATTGACCGTCCGCGAAAACTTGGCATTCAATGCCCAATTGAGTTTGGGAGCCCTTTCTGCGGAAGACCAAGAAGCCCGAATTGACGAGGTCCTCACCCAACTGGGCCTTTGGGACATTCAGGATTTGCGTGTGGGGTCGGTGTTGGACAAAGTCATCTCAGGCGGTCAACGAAAGCGCGTCAACATTGGATTGGAATTGTTGCGCAATCCACCAGTCTTGTTCCTCGACGAACCCACAAGTGGACTTTCCAGCCGAGACAGCGAGCAAATCTTCGACCTGCTCAAGGAATTGACCTTTGCGGGGCAACTTGTCTTCGCCGTTCTCCACCAACCCAGTTCCGACCTCTTCAAGATGCTTGACAAGTTGTTCTTGCTGGATGTGGGAGGGCATCCCATTTTTTGGGGCAACCCGTTGGACGCCGTTCAACATTTCAATGCACTTGCCAGCCGCGTGCATGCCGATGAATGCGAATGCAGCACCTGTGGAAACGTCAACCCAGAACAGCTCTTTGACATTGTGGAAGCACAAACGGTGGACGAGTACGGTCGAAAAACCCAAACGCGTCGCACCTCGCCCAAGGAGTGGAACGATTTCTACACCATCATGCTGGGGAACACCTTGCCTCCTGAACCGCAGCGCAACCAACCTTTGAAGCGCGTGTCCAAGGTGGCGAAAGGGTGGGGGCAATGGCTGACCTACTTCAAACGAGATGTCCTGACCAAGGCACGCAATTCCCAGTATTTGCTTGTCAACGCGCTCGAGGCCCCCGCGCTCGCATTGTTGCTTGCCGGATTCATGCGGTTCACAGCTCCAGGTGCGGACTACACATTCAGGGCGAGCGAAAACATTCCACCGTTTCTGTTCATTTCCGTCATTGTCGCGCTGTTCCTTGGACTGAGTGTCAGTGCTGAAGAAATCCTGCGGGACCGGAGTCTCTTGAAACGGGAGCGCTTCCTTCAGGTCAAATGGCACCACTACGTGCACGCCAAGCTCACAGTTGTGGCAGCCGTCTCGTTGTTCCATGCCTTGGGGTTTGTCGTCGTATCCCATCTAATCCTAGACATCCCAGGCTTTGTTCTGAAACACACCCTCGTGTTGTTTGCCGTCTCACTGTTTGGCAATGTGGTGGGCTTGGTCATTTCTGCCACGTTCCGCACCGCCAAGGTCATCTACATCGTCATCCCCTTGTTGGTCATTCCGCAAATCATTTTCGGCGGCGCCATCATTCGCTTTGAACGCTTCAACCAGACTTTCACGCAAGAAGATGCCGTGCCTTGGTTTGGGAACATCATGGCATCCCGCTGGGGCTTCGAAGCGCTTGCAGTGGATCTCGCCAGGAACAACCCCTATGACGCATCTCTGGTGATGTGGGAAGACCGCATTTACCAGGCAGCATGGCGAAGGGATTTTTGGCTTCCGGAACTCAAGAGGACCAAGGATGCTGACAGGCTCACGGCGGAACTGAACCGCAGTGCAGACGAACTGCGCGAGTGGGAGGGGAAGGCATTCGCTTGGCCTTGGAGCTCCAAAGAGGACATCAAGTGGCAAGTGATCAAAGATCGCTACAATGCCCACTACAAGGATGCCTTTGCCGCGCGAACCCAATTGCGTCAATCCATGGCCTCAACCCAAGATCTTGTCACGCTGAAGAACGACAACCACAACGACGAATTGTGGGAGTGGGTGCTTCAAAATGACCGAAAGGAACGGGCACTTTGGGTCGACGGACACTTGGTCCAAAAATCAGGACCCATTCACCGGTCGAGCATGACTGCTGCTGGAGTGTCTTCCACGATGTACGCGTCTTACAAGTCTGTGGCCGGTGACATCATGCAGACCCTGGGATACAACGTCTTGGTCCTCTTGGCCATGAGCACAATGATGTGGCTGTTGCTCTTGGCAAAGCCATGGCTCGCTCAAAAGCCCTGGAATTCGATCAGACGTCAGAAGACGTCTCCACAAGCTTGAACGGCAACTGGATGATGGCGGCGTAGTCCTCACCGGCCTCTTGCATGTCCTCATCTTCCTCTTCGTAGTACCAGTACACCTGTGCAGCGCAACTGCACTGCTCAAGCTTTTTCAGCAAATCCATGAGGCATTTGGACGAACTCGTGTTGAAGTATTCCAGTTTGACATGCACCTCCACTTGACCTTCACATGATTTGCAGAAGGACTCTGTCCAAGCGAGAAGAGGCTCGAAGAATTGAATGGAATTCTCAGGAATGCTTCTTCCCGAGAGGCTCATGGTCTTGTCCAATGCCATGAAGCTCACTTCCGGAGTCTTCGCGGTACGCGCAATGATCAAATCTTCCATGGCATTCATGATGTTAGAGGCACTTCAACGGTCAAGACAAACCACTGGAGTTCGTTGCTGCAAGGTATAAATTCTGTGTAAACCCTGTCCTCAGAGCATGCACGGAGGTCCAAAAGACCGAGACCGGCGCCGCCTTTGTCGGTTCTGGAGCCATGCGCCAGTTTTTGAAGACGTTGCTCCCTGAGCTCTTCCAAAGGCAATCGATTGACTTCTTCCAAAGCCACACGCAACGTCTGTCGCTGCAAATCGTCCACGGCATTGACACTCGAAAACCGAATGATGCCTTGGCCATGCATGGCAAAGGAGAAGCTCCCCCGTCGTCCGTGCTTGGACAGGTTTTGAATCACTTCAACGGCGCATCGAAAAGCGCGCTTTTTGGTGGGTTTGGACACCTCAGCGTCCTCCAAAGCATGCTCCACCCAACGCAAGACCGTATCCATCACCTGGCCTTCGAAGGTGCCCTCAAAACAGCAACCCACTTTGACATTCTCGAGAGAGATGCAACAGGGCGGATTGAGGAGCGGATTGTGCAGAGACATGGGCTGTGTCAAAGAACGCAGGATATGCCGCACTTTTGCGACGCGAAGTCAGAGGAAATGCAAGTAGACGTGTGGAAAACAGACCCCGAATGGTTCAAGCCTTGGTTCAACACAAAGGCATATCACGTGCTGTACGGCCACCGCAGTGAATTCGAGGCGACCCATGCGGTGTCAACGCTGAGCGCTCAAGGTGTGTTGGGTCAACCCGCACGGGTGTTGGATGCCGGATGTGGGGCAGGACGACACGCGAGGGCTTTGGCCAAGGAGGGGTGGAGCGTAGAGGCCTTTGACTTGAGTGAGGCCAGCATCCATGAAGCGCGCGCCATGGAGACGTCCAACATTGCCTACCACTGTCTTGATTTACGCGACCTGCTGTCCCAAACCAAGTGGCATGCATCCTTCGATCTGGTGACAAACTTCTTCACCAGTTTGGGCTACTTTGATGACGAGGCCGAGCACGAAGCTGTGGTGAAAGGCTTCGTTACCGCATTGAAGCCCGGGGGAAAATTGCTCGTGGATTTTCTGAATGTCCCGCAAGTTGAAGCCAACCTCGTTGTCTCAGAAACGGTGTCCAAACAAGGGACGATGTTCCACATTCACCGTCGCATCCACGAGGGATGGGTTGAGAAAAGCATTCAATTCGAATGGGAGGGAAGCCCTCAGCACCACGTCGAACGGGTGAGGGCGCTTGACCGTCCTCATTTGACGGAGCTGTTGATGCGGTTTGGGCTTGAGGTGCGCCACATCTGGGGCGACTACGACTTGAATGAATGGACGCCGTCTTCACCGAGGTGCATGATTTTGGCTGAACTTCCAACGACATTGACATGATTGATCGGGGTCCTCGTCATGGGTCTCGTCTTGCACAAAGTTCCAGTTGCCATGGTGCTCATGGCCATGATGCAGGAACAACACTTCCTCGGCGGGTGGCATGGTGGGTTTTGGGGTGGTTTGGGCTGTCTTCACTCGGGGCCGCCTGCATCGGCATGGCCACGAGTTTGTTTGTCTTTTTGTGAGCCGCGGCAGGCCAAGGTTTCGACAAACGTAACTTTTTCATCGACCAAGCCGTATCCGGATGCGACATGAGACACTACCGCATTCACATCAGCACTTCCAAAGTCGAGACCATCGAACTTTCTGCGTCAACCTACTGCATCAGCTTGATGTCCTACGGGTTGAACTGACAGGCCCTGCGAGAGGGGCACAATCAAGCAAACAGATCGGCCGCCAAAGACAAGGCCTGATCCAATGCTTGAGGCTGGACAGGCTGCCAAAGCCCAGATTTCCCAGCCCACTCCACAATCCATTCGGTTGGCACATTGCCCACCAAATCATCTTGAGCCATGGGGCAACCACCCACGCCCCGCAGCGCTCCATCCATGCGAAAGCAGCCACCTCGGTGCGCTGCTTTGATTTTTTCCAGCCCTTCCATCGGATGAATGTGAAGGTGCGCACCCACAATCTCGTGGCCCACTTCCGTCACGACTCTCGAAAACACCCGCTCCACGAGTTCTGGATCCGCCGCACCTATGGTGTCTGCGATCGAAATCACAGAAGGGGTGAGGCGCTTTTGAAGCTCACTTGCCCACACCGCTGG
>MDSV01098678.1_pt1 | contig 39909 bp, 21 predicted proteins | sample 810851 | NCBI WGS metagenome assembly MDSV01 (sample SAMN05326640, study PRJNA326480) | marine metagenome | isolation source: seawater | place: Atlantic Ocean: North East | collected 2012 | reverse complement strand
CCTCAGTTCCAGGGCATGAGCAAAGCGGACCTGGCCTCGCGCGTGGCGCGCGCCGAGGAGCTCCTGGAGCGCCAGATGGAGAACTGCCGCCGACTGGAATCCGAGAACGACGCGCTGCGCGGTTCGAAGCAGCTGCTCGAGATGGAACACCGAACCGCGCTGGAGGATAACGAGGAGCTCGCGTCGCGCCTGGACTCGCTGGAGCACGCGTTTTTGACCGAAGCGGACGGCTCCGCGGACGCGTTCGGATTCCCGGGGGGCGGGAACGGCGCCGTCCCGGGCGGCGCGCGCAAAAGCGGCGTCGCCGTGAAGCCGCGAGACCCCCGCGCCGCCGCCATCGCGCGGGTGTACGGCGGCGCGGGCGGGGGCGGGGCGAAACCCGTGCCCATCGAGAAGAGGAAGGAATGGACGAAATGAGACGCGCGAGTCGCGGAACGCGCAGCGTCACGAAGAGTGTTCGGGTAAAAGCGCGAGGAACTCCTCGATCGCCGCGCCCTCCTCCGAGACGTCCACGTCGTACGCGGAGAGCGGGTCGTCGCACATCTCCCCCGCCTCCACGAGCTCGCGCTCAGCATCATTCTCCGAGTCCGCGTCTTCGTCGGAGTCGCTGTCGTCGCCGCTGTCGTCGTTATCGTCGTCTTCCTCCTCCTCCTCCTCCTCCTCCTCCTCGCGGCGGCGCTTGCGCCGCCGCTCGCGCTCCGCCGCCTTCGCCGCCGCCGCCGCCGCCGCCGTCTCGATCGCGTCGCGGTCGAACGCGAGGGCATCCAACGCCGCCTGCGTGTTGTTTTCGGTCGCACGGAGCGCTTCCGCGGCGATCGCGCGCGGGAACCCCATGGTCTCCATGGACGCCAGCGCGTTGAGGTCCACCAACGCACCGGAGGCGGCGCGTCCGAACCGCCGGGCGGCGCGTTCCGTCTCGCGCCGCTTCGCCGCCGCCGCCGCCCCCGCCGCCGCCTTCGCGCGCGCGTCCATGACGTGCGCGGCGGCGGCGTCCACGTCCCCGGCGCAGAACCGCAGCGCGCGTGTTGCCTCCGGGCCGTCGATTCCCATGGAGGCGAGCGCGGCGACCGACTCGGGGCGGACCACGCGGAGAAGCGCGTCGCGCGTCTGGCGGGCGGCGAGGAGTTTCTTTCGAGCCTTCTCGACGTCGCCGGCGCGGAGGGCGAGGACGCCCTCCAGCAGCTCGAGCCGCACGTACAGCCCAAGCTCGGGCGAGCAGCCGCCGTGCACGGCACGGAGCCGCTCGAGGTTTGGGCCGTGCGCGCGCGCGAACCCCTCGCGACACAGACGCAGCCTCTCCGCGCCCGCGTCTATTCCCCCCTCGGTTCCGGCGTCGCCGTTTCTGAACTCCTGAAACTGCGCCCACGCTGCGTCGAGGCGGAGGATGGGCACGTTGTCCAGGTTCTCGGTGAGCGACGTGTTCGCGACTGCGAACGCCTCCTCGGCGAGCTCGAAGACCCCGAGCGCGTCCGCGAAGTCCCCGGCGTCGAGCATCAGGCGACCCTTCTGGTGGAGCGTTAACCCGCAGACGAGCGCTTTGCGGTCGTTCTCCGAGACGCCGGCTAAACCGTCGCCATCTTGGTCCTCCAGCTCGAACCGCGCGCGCTCCCCCGCTCTCGACGCGAGAGCCTCCGCCGCCTGCTCGATCTTCGCAAGGCGGTCCGCGCGCGCCTGCTCCTGGGCCGCCCGTCTGGCCTGTGCCTCGATGGCGGGGTCTCGGCGCACGCGACTCACCACGAGGCGCGTCTTCTCGTTGACGCCGAGAGAATCGAGAGTGATGGACGCGTCGGCGGGTAGGGAGCGTCCACCGGCGAACACCTTGAGGTCCCCGCCGGGCACACCCACTCTCCGCGCCAGCGCGTCTATCAGCTCCCCGACCGTCACCGCGTCGCCCACGTCGAACGCGCCGGACACCGCCCCCGCACAACGAAGCTTCATCGCGCGGGAGGGAGTGCGCCTGGGACGGGCCGACCGGGCGCGACCGCCGCCGAGACCATTTTCTTTTCCGGGATCCCCGAGCATGCCGAGAGCGAGTAAACACTTTATCGCGGTCGCGCGCGTTCGCGCGGTGCTCTACAAACGCGGTTACGACGCGAGACGACCTACGTCCCTCCCAGCGCGCTCCCTCCTCGGCTTCCGGACATCCCGGACACCGACGGTAGCGTCCTGGCGAACGCACTGTCCGCGATGGCCACGTCGATGCGCTCCAGCGCGGTTTCCACGCGCGCCCGTGTCGCCGGATCCGCGCACTCCACGCTCCGCGTGCCGTACTTCACCGTCGCGTCGGCGTTCTCCACGCGCAGCCGCAGCGTCTGCGTCGGCTCGTCGACGTCCGGGTCGCCGAACTGCACGCCGAGCATGGCGGCGACGATGCGCAGGCGCGCGTTCGCGGCGCCGTCTGTATCCTTCGCCTCGAGCGCGTTTTTGTGCGCCTTCTCTGCCTCCGCCAGACCCGCGGGCTCCTCCGCGAGCTGCAGGATCACCGACAACACCGCGTCGGCAATCATGTCCGTGAGCGGGTCGCTCGACCACTCGACGAGCGCGTGTGCGACGCCCGTCTTGCCGGAAGCGGCCCGCCTCACGATCGTCAGCGCGCCTCCGTTCACGGACAAGCCCTCGGGCTCGGGCTCCCCGCGGGGCTCCCCGGCGTCCGCGGCGTCGTCCTCCGCCTTCACCGCGTCCAGCTCCGCGGGCTCGTCCTTCACCTCCTCCGCCTTGACCTTCTTGCCACCGCGCTTCGGGGACGCCCTCGGCGCCGCCTTCTTTGCCTTCGCCTTCGGGGACGCCGGCGGGCTCGCCGGCGGGCTTTCCTTGCGCAGCGAGGTCACGGTGTGGATCCCTTCGAACAGCGCCTCGAGCGCGAACCGCAGGTCCGTCAGGGGCGTCTCCGTGGGAATCATCTGCCGCTGCGTCACCGCCGCCGTCGCGAGCTTGGTGTACTCGGGCAAGTCGCCGGGCGCCACGAGCATGTGCCCGAAGTCCTTGCGCACGAGCAAGCCGCGCACGCGGTCGCCCGCGGCGGGCGGGTTCTCGGCGAGCGCGCCGAGCACTTTCGCGATCTTCGAGCCGGAGTGCTTGATCTCCACCGCCTGGCAGTTCTTGGGCGAGTACACGTGCATCTTCTTGCCGTCCGCCGCGGCTTTACCCTCGAGCGCGCGCTTGAGCTTGCCCATCTCGCCCGCCTCGCCGTGCACCAGCACCACGTGCGGCGGCGCGAGCGCGTCTAGGAACTGCTGTGTCTGCGGGTAGTCCGCGTGTGCGGAGAAAGAGATGGCGTCCACGGACATCTTCAGCGGCAGCTCCCCGCCCGAGCGGCTCTGGATGCTCTTGCAGTCGGACAAAATCTCCCGCGCCAACGTGCCCTGCACGGCGAAGTCGGCGATGATCACGCCGTTGTTCGCGTCGCCACACCACGCCTCGAACAGCTCGCGCGACAGTCCGCTCTGCAGCATGGAGGGCGTCGCGAGCACCACGCACGGCCCGACGTCGTCCAGCCCGTTCGCGGACGACAGGTGATTGACGTGGTTGAACACGAACGGGTTCGCCTCTTCGAACGCCGCCTTCATGTCGCTGTTCAGCACGTTGATGTACGTCTGGTACACCGTCATCGCGCGGCGCGCCAGCGCGCTCGCCTGGTAGATGGGCACGCCGCGGAGCTCGGGGTGCTTGACCCAGTAGTCCTCCAGGATCAGCAGCAGCTCCTGCGCACGCCCCAGAGCCACGACCGGCAGGAGCACCTTGCCGCCGCGGTTCAGGATCTGGTGCACGCGATCCGTGAACCGGCGCTCGCGCTCCTCGCGCGGCGAGTGCGGCGACACGCCGTACGTGCTCTCGCAAATCACGACGTGCGGCGGCACCGGGGGCAAGTCCGCGCCCGGCAGGTGTCTGTCCGGCGTGCGGCTGTAGTCGCCGGTGTACAGCGCGCGCAGGCCGCCGATGTCGACGTAGAACATGCACGCCCCCAGGACGTGCCCCGCGCGGTACGGCGTGACCTTGATGCCGTCGATGTCCACCTGCGACGGGTTTCGAGACGGCGCGCCGGCGGACGCGAGGGAAGGAAGCGTCAATTTTTACTGACTACATTTTTGCTGACGGGTCGCGCCCGTCGGCGACGCGAGCAGGGCGCGGCGAAGGGCGGGGGCGGGAGTGTTTTCGGGGTTCAAACGGACCTGTTGGTGGAAATCGATGACTTCGATGTGCTCCATGCACGCCTTGACGTCCTTCTCCGTGAACAGCGCCTCGCCGTCGCCTTGCTTGTTGAGCTTCACGAAATCCGTCATGAGCATGCTGAAAATGGCCTTCGTGGGGTGCGTCATCAGGATGCGCCCCCGGAAGTTGGTGTGCCCCACCACGAAGGGCACGGCCGCGCAGTGGTCGAGGTGGAAGTGCGTGACCAGCATGCAGTCCACTGTGCTCAGGTCCACCTCGTCGAAGTACGGCAGCGACGCGATGCCGGCGTACCCAGGGTGGACGCCGCAGTCGAACATGACGCTCTTGCCCTTGTACTTGGCGAGCACGCACGATCGGCCCACCTCGGAACCAGCGCCGAGGGGCATGATCTCCAGCATGTCGTCGCCCTCGGTGGGCGCACCGGTCGCGGCGATGGACCGCTTCATCCCGGCGGAAATTTCTATGGGTGGCGCCGCCATGTCGGCTGGGGGACGTGCGGGGCGAAGTGATCTCGGCATTTTGCCGCGCAATGTGAACTGCCCCGCCTCGCGTGAATCCCTCGACGTCCGACACTGTCCCGATAAAGTTCCGACACGGGCAAACGGGTGTCACGACGCCGCGCGCGGCGTTCTGGCCGCTGAAATGGGCGGTTCCGAGAACCCCCCCACCGCCGAGGCGTGGCGCGCCTCCGCGACGACGATGAACTTCAAGAGCCGACGCACGTGTGCGCTGGGGACCAAAGGCATGGTGGCGTGTTCGCAATCGCTCGCGACCGCCGCTGGGCTGGAGATCCTGCGGAAGGGCGGTTCTGCCGCGGACGCGGCGGTCGCCGTCACGGCGTGCCTGAACGTGTGCGAGCCGACCAGCACGGGAATCGGGGGAGACGCCTTCTGCCTGTACTTCGACGCCGCCGCCAAGAAAGTCAGCGCCGTCCGCGGTGGGGGCCGGAGCCCCGCGGCTCTGACCTTGGACCTCGTGCGCTCGCGCGGCCACACGGGACTGGAGATCACGCCGTCCACGGACGCGCTGTGTGCCGTCGTCCCGGGAGCGCCCGCGGCGTGGGAGGACGTCGTCGCGCGTTTCGGGTCCGGGAAGCTCACGCTCGCAGACGTCCTGGCGCCCGCCATCGAGCTCGCCGAGTCCGGCCCGCCCATCGGCCCGGTCACCGCGCAGCTGTGGCGCGCGCAGGAGGAGCTCCTCCGCGCCGGCGGCGCGGCGTGCATGCTCGACGCTCACGGCTGCGCGCCGCGCGCCGGCGAGCGCAAGCCAAACCCCGAGCTCGCGAGCACGTTCAGGAGGCTCGCGACGCACGGCGCCAAGAAGGGCTTCTACTCCGGCCCCGTCGCGGAGGCCATCGTGGAGGCTGTGCAGTCTCGCGGCGGCGTGTTGTCGCTCGACGACCTCGCCGAGCACGAGACGACGTTCCCCGATCCGGTGGCGACGACGTTCAGAGACGCCGTCACGGTGTGGGAGCTGCCGCCCCCCAACCACGGCGTCGCGGCGCTCTTGGCGATGAACATGTTCGAGGCGTTCACGCAGTCCTCGCCCGCGGAAGACGAGGTTTCGCGTGCGCACGCCGCGGTGGAGGCGATGCGCGTCGCGTTCGCCGACGCCATGGAGCACTGCGGCGACCCCGACCACGCCGACGCGCGACGGTCGGAGGCGGAAAACGGTACCGTCTCAGCGCTGGTGTCGAAGCCGTACGCCAAGGCGCGCGCGGCCGGCTGCGGGTTCAGCGCGGACGGCCCACCTCTTCCCGGCCCCGAGCCCGGGCACCCCGGGCACCTGCTCCGCCCGTCCCCGGACACGGTGTACTTCTGCGTCGTTGACGGCGCGGGCAACGCGTGTTCGTTCATCAACAGCAACTACGACGGCTTCGGCACGGGGATCGCGCCCGTGGGGTGCGGGTTCACGCTGCAGAACCGCGGGCACAACTTCATCTTGAGCGAAGGGCACGTCAACTGCGTCGGGCCACGGAAGCGGCCGTACCACACCATCATCCCCGGTCTGGCGACGCGGTCGGACACAGGCGAGCTGTACTGCGCGTTCGGCGTGATGGGCGGCTTCATGCAGCCGCAGGGGCACCTGCAGGTGCTGAGCAACATGGTGGACCGCGGGATGGACCCGCAAGCCGCGCTGGACCACCCGCGGTGGTGCCTGAAGGGCGTGGGGAGCGAGCGCGGCGCGGGGTCCGTGCTCGATGCGGTGCTGGGCGTCGAGGCGGCGAGCGACGGGGGGGACGACGAGCCCAGGAAGTGGGCGCTGGCCCGCGCGTTGGCAGCGAGGGGGCACGCCGTGGAGCGCGTCGACGGCGTCCTGGGGCGCACGCTGTTCGGGCGAGGGCAGATCATCGCCAGGGACGAGCGCGGCGTGCTCTGGGGAGGCAGCGACCCGAGGGGAGACGGGTGCGCGTTGGGGTTGTGAGAGGCAGGCGTGGACGAAGCGACGGTCGGTGACGGCACGTTCGAGACGTGAACCTTCCTCCGCTCCTTTCGCGCGGAAGGGCGCGGTTCGCGCGACGAAAGAAGCGTCCTTCGCCGGCGAGGCGATCGACGTCGTGTAAAAATAAAACGCGCGGCGACGGCGCGCTCACAGTTCCGTGGCGATGTCCCGCAGAGCCTCCACCTTGAGCCGCTCCTTGGTGCGGTTCATCATGACCACGACGAGCTTTTGTGCCTGCTCGGTGTCCGCGACGGCCATCTTCTCCTTCAGGCGCTCGTCCTGCAGGCTCATCACCGGCAGGACCTCGTCAAGGTACTTGGCAAACGCCAGCTTGTTCACGTGGTCCTCGCCCTCCGCATCGAACTCCTCCTGCATCATGAGCTTCACCTTCCCGATGGACACCGGGGTCTCGCCCGCCTCCATCGCCTCCAGGTCCTCCGCGGTGAACAAGTCCATCAGCTTCGACCCGAACTCTAGCGCAGCTTTCGCCGCGGGCGCGTACGTCTCCTTGAACTTCAGCAGGAGCACGTCGTACACCGACCGGAGCAAGTCGAGGATGTCGGCTTCCTGTCCAGCCGCTTCGTTCTGTTCCACCACCACGCGCGCCGCGTCCACCACGCCCTTGGTCAAAAGGCCGTTCTTCGCGATGAGGTCCACCTTCTCCTTCAGCTCCTCGCCCGTCTCGCTGTCCAGGAGCTCCACCACCAACGCGTAGTCCTCGGGCGCGACGGCGTCGGGGTCCGCCTCGGCGTCCTGCCCGTCCGCCGCGGACAGCGCGACGCCTCGCGAGCGCGACGCGAATCCGAAGTTTTCCCGCGATCGCGTGCACGCGCGGGGCGTGGCGCTGGCGCCGGCGCGGACTCCGCGCGACGCGACGGCGCGAGTCGCGCAGAACGCGCGGAGTGCGGCGACGCTGCGGGTGGCGGACATCCTTCGACCCCACAGGGAGGTTTGGCGCAGCGCGTGCGGGAATACTTTATCCGTTTCGGAGCCATCGTGTTGACGAAGTGTTGCGCTCGACAGTTGTCGAGCGGAGAATGTCCCGAGGCTTTTTCGTCTCCACCACTACGCGAAACGCGTCCGTCGCGTCGGCGCTACATCACGACGCACTCGCCACCCCCGCTCTGCTGCTTCTGCTGCGCCAGCTCGCGCTGGTGGCTCGGCAGGGTCTTCTTCATCTCCTCCATCGCCTCCGCGCGCTCCATCTTCTCCTTCTCCTCGCCGTTCTTCTCCCCCGCCAGCTTGAACCCCTGCTTCCGCAGCTTCTTCATCCGGCTCTGCGTGTGCGAGAAGTCCTTGTCCAAGTCCTCCACCATCCGCGCCTGCACGTCCACCTCCTCGCGGATCATGTTGCTGGTCATCTTCAGCTTTCCGACCATGCTGTCGAGCTGGTCCATGGCGTCGTCCTGCTTGCGCATCTGCGACCGCTGCAACTGCAGGAGCTCCCGGGACGACAGGCCGCGAACCGCCGCGGCTTCGTCCTGTTTCTTCTGCGCCGCCGTCGCGGCGGACGCGGCGCCGGCGACGGCGGCGTTCACCTCCCCGGTCACGCGTGCGGCCTCGCTTTTGACCGCATCTGCGATGTGCTCGAGCTTGCCGAGCACGGTCTCCGGGGGGTCCTCCGCGACGACGCTCGGGGTGCCCCCCGCGAAGGTCGCGTTCAGACGGCGCGCGTCTTCCCGGAACGCACCGATGACGCCCCGACGCGCCTCGAGCTCGGCGGAGGAAGGACTGCCGTCCGTCACGAGATCCTCCAGGTCATCCACGATGTCCTCGAAGCGCTGCAGCTTACGTCGCTGCAGCGCGGTGAAACGCACGCGGTCCTTCTCGTCCATCACCCCGGAAGGGCCGGGCGTGGCGCTGAGGCGCGCGGACCGAGGAGGGGCGTTCGAGGGTGTTGGACGTCAGTCGATGCGGGCGTGCCTACGGGAACGCGAGACAAACGCGTGGACCGATGAGAGGGGAGAGACGCACCGTAACTCGTTCAGCACCTGCTTCGCATCCCGGATGCGCGCGGTCCACACCGCCCCGCGGTCGTCCGCCATGTCGGCGAGTCTCCGGCGCGGCGCGTTGTGCGATTTTCTCGGGCCGCGGGGTGACGAGAAAACGCGCCCACTGGACGTGGAGAACTCGGCACCGACCGAATCTACCACGATACGCCGAGCGGGTGGAGCGCACTTCCCGGCGCGTGGGTATGCCCGGCACCGAATTCGCAACCATGACCTCGCACGGCGTCTCATTGGCGCGGGTGGGTGCCCGGACGGCGCCTCGGACGGACTCCACCGCCCAGCCGACCCGATGTGTGCGACGCGCGGCGGTCCCGACGCACCCCTCTCGAGGAGATAACGCGCCGTCGACGTCATCGTCTCTCCCCGCTCCCTCTCGCCGCGCGTTGCTTGCCGGTCTGACCGCCTCGGGCCTCGCGCTCTCCGCCGACGCGGACCCGGCGTCCGCCGCGGAGCTCTTGTCCAAGCGCCTGGAGCGCAAGGACTTCTCCAAGCCCGTGTTCAACGCGTCCCGGCCAAAGGCGCAGACGTACCCCGAGTGGCTCGAGGGCGAGTGGACGGCGACGGCGGACTTCGCCGGGTACTCGTTCCCGAGCAAGACCATGAATCCCAAGCTGCTGGTGAAGGAACCCACGATCCCGGGGTTCCAGAAGCTGAGCCTGGTGTACCTTCCCGACGTCGGTTCGAACCAAGTGCGGTACCCCATGCGCTTCGCGCGGCGCGAACCCGGGGGGCCCGTGTACGAGGACCGCGCGTTCAACCTCGACGCCGTGGTCACCGGCTACCTCAATCAGGGCGTCGGTCCCACCATGTTGAAACAGGTGGTGGACGAGGTGGAGTACGATCCGACGAAGGACCCGAACCGAACCACCGTGCGTCTGACCAAGGGCGCGTCCGTAAACGCCGAGCGCATAGAGCTCTTCACGAACACCAGGGAGAGCGAGACGCGCGACTCGGACGGCGTCTTTTTCTGCGCAGAGGCGGTGCGCCAGGTCACGCTCGGGTACGGCCGCGAGTACGGTACGGCGCGCGTGATCAACACGGACTACCAGCACGTGTGGACGTTCACGCCCGTGTACGACGAAGAATCGAAGCGCGTCGAGCGGGTCAGGGTGTCGCTGTCGACGGTGGGGTACGCGCAGCCCAGCGACGCGCTGCGACTGAGCGCGGCGGCGCCCGTAGGAGGCGCCGCGCCGGTGCCGCAACTGGGCGCCGCGGGAAACGCGGCGTTCGAGCCGGCGGTGTTGTACAGCCACACCATCACGTTGGAACGCGCGTCGTGATGGCGCGAGAGCGCGAGAAGATGTCCTACGTGTCCTACAGTGGGTTCGCGATCCGGCAGGAGAGTGCCTTTTTTTTTGACGCGACGTGTACGTACGTATTCATACGCATTCAACGACTACTAGAGCTATTCTTTCCCCGGACGAGGGCGTCCGTTCGCGCCGACGCGCGCCCGCTCACCCCCCCGCGGCGCGCGCTTCGAAGGCGGCGCTCGCCGGCGAGTACTCGTCAAGCAGCCCCGCGAGCTGCTCGACCCGGAACGGCTTGCTGATCCACGCGCTGAATCCGTTCTTCAGGCACTTCTCCCGCGACTCCTCCACCGCGTCCGCGGTGACTGCCACGATGGGCACGCGCGACTCGGGGAACCGCGCGCGCAGCTGACGCACGCACTCCATCCCGCCCATGCGCGGCATGTGCAGGTCCATCAGCACCACGTCGAACGCGTCCAGCCCGTTTGGAAGCTCACTGAGCTTTTCCAAAACCTCCACGCCGTCCTTGGCGATGGTCACGTCCTTGTGCCCGCACTTCGCCAGCACCGCGCACGCCACCTTCATGTTGATGTGGTGGTCCTCCGCCAGCAAGACGCGCAGCTTTTTCGGAATCGGCTTCAACGCGGACGAGCGCTCCGGCTGCTGCGACTCGGCGCTCTGATTCCCTGTCGCCTCGGCGCGCGTCGGTGCGTCCTTCCCGCGGCGGTTCGTTTCCGCGCTGGAGAACATGTCGGTGGCCACCGCGGCGAGAAGCTTCTGCAGACGCGCGTGCTGCAGCGGCTTCGGCATCACCTCCGCGTCCCTGCTCGACAGGAAGTCGTCCACCTGCTCGTCCACCTCCGTCAACGCGCCGCGCGTGTTGCCGCCGCTCCCGGAGGGCGAGTTGATGTTATCCAGGCTCGCGCGCGATAAACCCTCGATGTTTCCCCAGCTCAGCCCGTCACCGGAGTCGCTGCGCGCGTACACCGGCCAGGTGAGCAGGATGAACTTCGGCACACGCACGTGAGGCGTCGCGGCCTCTCCATCCTCCTGCACGCTCCCGGCAGCCTCGGAAGGCGAGCTGCCGCGCGGCGAGATTTGCTTGCGCGACTCCGCCCACCGGCGAATCGCATCCACGAACGTCTTGCTCTTCTCGGCGACCACGACGTCGTACGGCACGTCCTTCGCGTCACAGTCCGCGCCAGTGTCCAGCGCGGCGACGATTTCATCCGAGGTGGACGCCTGCGTGACGGACACGCCCCAACGAGCGATCGCCGCGCTCAGCGTCTGTCGCATCATCTTGCTCTCGTCAAATAGTAAGACGCGCAGTTCCCGCCCGTTGCAGATCGTGTTGAAGCTCATCGTGGACGGCGTGCGCACCATGCTCTTCACGGAATTCGTGGTCGCGCCGCTCGCGCGCACCGCAAGACGCGCCGCTGCCTCCTTCTTTGCCTCGATCGGGCACCCTCGCGCGCCGCCGGGCACGGGCGCCGCCTCCGTGTTCGACTCCACGGGAACCGGCTCGCAACGGATGCTGAAGTGGAACGTGCTCCCCATGCCGAGACCGGGGGACTCGGCCCACATCCGCCCGCCCATCGCTTCGCACAGGCGCTGGCTGATGGCAAGACCGAGCCCCGTGCCGTCGTACTTGCGCGTCGGCGACAGGTCCACTTGCTGGAACGAGTTGAAGATGGTGGAAATGCTGGAAGTGCTCAGACCGATCCCGGTGTCCTTCACGTAAAAGTGAAGCGCCATGTCGTCCCCACCGTCCTCCGCGTCGCCGCTCGACGTAGACGTTTCATCCATCGCCACCGATTTCGGGCGCTCCAGCCAGTCTGTCAGCGTCGCGCGCTCGTGCGCTTTTTTCATGCCGATCCTCGTCGCTTCCTCGCGCCACTCCCGCGTGGTGGTTTCCTTGTCCTCCCCCTCGTCGGATTTGCTCGCCGCCTTGTTTGCGCGCGTAAACGACTCCTCCGCGTGCCTCCTCTTGCCGACGTACATACGAATCATGATGTCACCCTTCTCCGTGAACTTGATCGCGTTGTTGATGGTGTTCAAAAGCACCTGCTGCACGCGCATCGCGTCGCCAATCACGAGCTCGGGGACGTTTTCGTCCAGGTGGTACCCGATGTTCAGCCTCAGGCGCGCGCTGTGCAGACCCACGATTTTGATAACCGTCGCGATCACGGCTTGCGGGTTGAACGCCTCCTTGCGAAGCACGAGCTTGTCCGCCTCTACCCGGGAGAAATCCAAAATATCCGCGATGAGCGCCTGCAAGGTTTCCCCCGAAGACCGAATCGTAGAGACGTAGTCCCTCTGCATGCGGTTCAGCGAGGTGTCCTCCAACAGCTGGCCCACGGCGATGAGGCCGTTCAGGGGGGTGCGAATCTCGTGAGACATGTGCGCGAGGAACTTGGATTTCGCGTCCGTCGCCGCCTCCGCGATGGTCGCTTTCTTCAGCGCGTCCAGCTCCGCGGTCCGCGTGTTGACCAGTTCCGTGACGTCCGACTGGATCCCGACGTAGTGCGTCACCTGGCCTCTCGCCGTGCGAATGGGCGTAAGCGAGAGGTAGTTGATGAACTCCTCGCCGGTTTTCCTGTAGTTTTTCAGCTGCACTGTGCACGGCAAACCGGCGCTGATGCACTTTCGGATGTGCATCAACTTCTCGGGTTCCGTGTTCGGCCCCTGCAGAAACCGGCAGTTATGACCCACGGTCTCCTCGATGGAGTATCCGGTGATCTCCTCGAAACCGTGGTTCGCGTAGATCAGGGGCTGGTCCGGAAGCGAGAAGTCCGCGATCGTCACGCCTTCCAGCACGGAATCCATCGCGAGCTCCTTCAGGGACGAGAGCGCCATCGGCTCCTCCTTGAAACTCTCCTGCCTCAGCTTTCCGCGCACGGCCTCCTGTTGCTCATCTTCGGGCGCGGGGCGCTTATCGCCGGCGTGCGCGTGCATCGGGCATCCGCGAGGCGGTTCAGCCTTTGTGGCGTCAGCCTTTGCGGCGTGTGCGGGACACTCCGGAGGAGGCCCCTCTCCCGATCTCACCCTGACCGCCACCTCTTCGCGCACCTCGGCTCGATCGCCAACGGCGGAGCGTCCGAGCAGGCGTCCGTGCAGTTCCGCGACGCGCGCGCGTTCCTCGGAGAGATGGCGCTGCATGATCATGAGGTTGCGGTCCATCACCTTCAGGTTGCGGTCTTGCTGCGCTTCCTTCTCGCGAAGCGTGACAATCAGACTGCGAGCCTCCTCCAGCGCCTTGGCATCTCCCGACGCGGTGGCGGGAGCCGCCATGTCGCTCTGCGTGGGCTCAGACTCATCCACGGCGGACGGCCTATGACGCTTCGACCGACGGGTCGCCGGGGCTCCGTCGCCCATCGCGAACGTGGCCGCGACGCGCGCCCTGCTGACTCGCAGCGGTGCCTCGGACGTACGCGCGACCAGTGAGACCTTTTTCACAGTCGTTCTGTACCGCTTTTTGGCGCGGGCGCGGCGACCGCTCGTGGGATGCGGCGCGGCGCGTGCGCTCGTGTGCTCCAGAGTCGAAGAGTGGATACACTTCGATAACTGGGACCCAACCAGCGTGCGCGCGTACTCTTCGTGCGCGAGACTTGTGCTGGAACGCCCGCCGACGGCTGCGCCGGATGCAATTTTCCCTTCGACGTTTGTGAGCCGTCCGCTCACCTTTTCACGAACCGGATTAGATTCTGCGCTTTTTTACAGCGCATTGCGTATGCATTCCAGTCATAAAAAACGGAGCAGGGTCGCAAGACACGGAGCCGGCCGTCGCGCTCAGCATTCGGGCGAATTTCGGCGAAATCGAAACCTCTTTCGCCCACGATTCGGCGGAGGCACACACACTCCCTCGCGCCGGGATGTCCGCGGGTGCGCGTGAGCGCGAGCTGGAAGCGCTGGAGGGCCGCGCGGCTCGACGGAAACATGACTCGGGGACCGTCGAGCCCGGCCCGGCGATGACCGTGGACCAAGCCAAGGCGTTGCTTCAGCGCGAGGGCCTGAGCAAGAAAGAGAAGCGCTCTGGGAAGGAAAAGTCCAAGAGACGCGAGAAAGAGAAGCGCTCTGGGAAGGGCGCGCGCGGAAAAAAAGAAAAGCGCGGGAAGAAGAAGAGACGGCGACGCGACGGGAGTGACAGCGAAGGCTCTTCTTCGGATGATTCCAGCGATTCCGGGAGCTCGGACGTGCACCGTCGCGGGAACGAAAAGCCGCGGCGGTGGGCCGCGGCGTCGTTCGCGAAGGCGCGCGATGACGGCGAAAAGAACGCCGAGTGGGGATCGCCCCCCGGCCCGGACGCGCGCGTCGAGCCCGCCTCCGAGGACGACTACTACCTGAAGAACCGGGAGTTCTCGGTGTGGCTGAAACACGAACGCTCCGTTTATTTCACGGACCTTCTCGCGGCGGACGCGCGCGCGGCGTTCAAAGACTTCGTCAAAGCCTGGAACGCGCGCGCGCTGCCGGCGACGTTTTACAAAGAGGGGGGCGTCTCGGCGTCCGGCCGAAGGTAGTGGGAGTGGCGTTTGCGTAGCGCAGGCGCTAAAAATCAGACACGCTAAATGTCTCGACTCTACGCGCTCGCGCCTCCTCTACGCGTTTTTGTTCGCCTCTATGATCTGCGAGGGCTTGGCGCTGTCCACGCCCGCTCGGCCGCCGCGCAGGGCGTCCCCCTCCCGCACCGCCGCGGTTTCGTCGGCGCAGTCTCGCCGCCGCCGCTTCTGCAACCGATCGTGCAAAACAAGCGCGCCGGTCACGGCGACGTTGAAGCTGCTGGTGCGGTCCGCGCTCGCGACCGGCAGCGAGACGTGGTGCGCGCAGGCACGTAACACGGACGAAGGCAGGCCGTTGTCCTCGCTGCCCAGTATGTAGACGGCGCGGTCGGGGTGCGCGAAGTCGGCGAGAGGCGTGCCTCCCATCTCTACGGCGACCCACGCCGCGGCCCGCGGCGACGCCGCGGCAAACGCGTTGAAGTCCTCGTAGTCGTACGCGGGGAGAGACGTCCACACCTTGGTAGTGTCCGCGGAGGTTTTCTCGAACCTCGCACCGACCGTGAACGTGAACGCGCATCCGAACTGCCACGCGCTGCGCCACAACGTGCCGTTGTTGTGTTCGTTCTTGCCGCCGACGACGCCGACGCCGAAATACCCGTCCCGCGCGTGTTCCGAACGCGAAGACTCTCGTCGACGGCGGTCGCGCTCCTCCTCGAGCGCGTCGCGCGGCTCCGGGGCGAGTTCTAGCATCAGCTCGAGCATGCGTCGGTCGTCGGAGAACGCGAACGTCTCTTCGGGGGGCAGCTTCATCCAGCCCTCGTGCGTCTTGTTGTAGTACCGCACGTCCCACCGCGCGGCGTCGACGCCATCCCCGGCGAGCCTCTCCACGATTTCACCGCCGCGCATCTCGACGCACCCTCCGGCGCCCTCCACGACCACCACGCGGCCGTTCTTGGGGGTCACGCCGGGGTACACGTACCGCAGAATCGCCGCGGCCGGCCGAGGGTCCGCCTGCATCGCCTCGGAGCGCCGCGATGGGCGGAGCGGCGGCTGTCGGAGTGAGGCGCGTCGAGGCGGTGGCGAGGAGGAGTCGATGAAGTGCGAGTAGAGAAAATTGCGCTCAGCAATAACAACCGGCGGGGGAGGCTACTACAGGTCCACCACGCGGCTGAGCTTCTGGATCCTGTTCAGCAAGTTGTCCCCCTCCTTGATGTACGACCGGTACAGCGCGTTCTTGGCGTCCGGCCTGTTCGTGACGAGCACGCCGTTCACCTTGTCGATCTTCACGTTGAGCCTGCCCTCGACGATGAAGTTGGAGAGCTCGGCGTCGAGGAACGCCTCCGAAACTGCGAACGCCGCCGCCATGTTCGCCGTCGTCACCGACTTGTAGCTCTGCAGGTACTGCTGGTACGCCAGCACGCGCGCCTCGCGCAGGAAGTACCGGTGATGGTTCGTGAGCCACGCATTCGCGAGGATGCCGTCGCTCACGACCGGGAACGCGCGCATGAACGCCTCGTACCGACACTCGTGCAGCGCGTTGACGAGCGCGCTCACGCCCGGGAGCTCGTCGATCACCGAGAGCACCTCCGGCGAGTCGATGAGTTTTTCTTTCAAGTCGACGCGCTTGAGCGTGATCACGCCGCAGACGCACGCGTAGTGCACGAAGTCGGCGTACGACATGAGCTCGTACGTGGTGAACGTGCTGAGCGACTCCAGAAACAGCTCTGTCGCGCCCTTAAAGTCGCGGCACGCCATGCGCGCGACGCCCTCGTACACCTTGAGCCGGTTCTTTCGTTCCCAGTCGGCGCCGCCCGGTTGCTCGAGGAACGCCTTCAGCTTCGCCACCTGCGCCTTCACGGCGGCCCAGTCGTCGTGGAAAATGTGCAGCCGCATCACGCTGAACACCATCTCCATCTTCTGGCCGATCGCGACGGTCTTCTGCTCGCACGCCTCAAACGCCGCCAGCGCGCGCTCGCGGTCCGCCGTCCCCGCGTAAAACTCAGCCTTCGCGAGCATGGCGTCGCGCACCTCAACATCCCCCAGGTTCTCCTCCGCGTCTTTGATCTTGGCGTCCAGCTCGGCGAGTTTCGCCGCGTTCGCCGCCTTCATCGAACTCAACGCGTTCTCGTCCATCATCCAGCCGAACTTCTCGCAATACGAGGGGTACAGAGTCTCCATGCCTGTCGTCGTCGGTTTCGAGGGAAAAGTCAGCTCAGCGGGGGCGAGTCGAGAGTCAGATCTGGGAAAAACGCCGATCGGAGATGACGTTTAGGGATCCGCGGACGGGGCTTGGGTGTGGGCGCGGTCTCCGGCGCGTGCCGCGCGTGGGAAGCGCGCATCGCGCGAGACCGATTCGCGGCGTCACGGGCCGCACCTCTGTCCAGCACAATCTGCTTCACCTCATCGCCCAACGCGGCAACGTCCGTGCCCTGCGAAGGGTTGGACAACGCGAAGATCTTGTGACACAGCTGGATGCTCGCGTCTACCTCCTGGTTCTCCTCGGGGAGGGTCGTCTCCTCGACCTCCATCTTCTCTTCGCCCATGATGCCGTGGGTCCTGCCCTTCCTCGCGCGCGGCTTCGGCGCGTGCTGGAGTGACCGCGCTCGATTCACGGAAGCAAACAAGCCGACGCTCCAAAGCCTCAACGGATGTTTTCAAAGTTTGGGCTTTGGGGGCAAGAGCAAGCAAACAAAAAGCAGTCACGTATTTACGTCGCACATGGTAAACAGTCTTCAAAAAATCATTTTCATCACGTGAAAGTATTGTCATTGCGTAAGCATGACGCCATGTTAAATCCGACAGAGGTTGCCGCGCCAGGAAAGGCGGTGGCGTCGCCATGGAGTCTTCGGAAAACGCTCCCGCGTCTTCCGAGCAGGGAGAGGATGTCGTGACCTGTGAGGTGCCCCGTGGCGGTGAGCCCGCGCGCAGTGAGGAAGCGCCGCAGTCGTCGGTTGTCGACGACGACGCGAGCGCGAGCGCAACCGAGCGGGCGATGACGGGAGACGCGGTCGAGTGGCGCGAACGCCGAGAGGAGGGAGACGAGTCCGATGGCGGGAGCGCGCCCGCCGGCGAAGACGACTCGGAAGACGACGCACGTTTGGAAGGCTCGGACAGCAGCTCGGATGAGGAGGTGCACGGGATAGCAGCGCTCATCCGTAAGCTCGCGCTGAAAGCCGAGGAGAAGAAAGCCACCCTGGACGCGGCGCCGGCGCCGGCGGAAGCCGCCGAGCCCCTTCCCCCCGTTCTGTCCAGCTTCGACTTGCGCGGCGTCGCAGAGCACATCCGGAACGGAAAGTGCGGGAACATCATCGTAATGGCGGGCGCGGGCATCTCCGTCAGCGCGGGCATACCCGATTTCCGCACGCCGGGCACGGGTCTGTACGACAACCTCGCGAAGTACGACTTGCCGCACCCGACGGCGGTGTTCGAGCTGGACTTTTTCCGCGAGAACCCCGAGCCTTTTTACCTGCTCGCGAGGGAGCTGTACCCCGGGCAGTACCCGCCCACGCCCACGCACCACTTCGTGCGTCTGCTGCACGAGAAAGGGCTGCTGCTGCGCTGCTTCACGCAGAACATCGACTCGCTCGAGGCCGCCGCGGGGATCCCCGCCGACAAAATCGTCGCCGCGCACGGCAACTTCGACTCCGCGCGGTGCCTGGCGGGGCACGCCGCGTGTGTCCGGGAGGTCAAGGCGCACGTCGACCGAGGCGAGGTCATGCGCTGCTCGCGCGTTGACTGCGACGCGCTGGTCAAGCCCGACATCGTCTTTTTCGGCGAGAACCTGCCCGAGCGGTTCGGCGAGAAGGCGCGCGAGGACTTCCCAAAGTGCGACCTGCTCGTCGTGGCGGGCACGTCGCTGGCGGTGCATCCGTTCGCGGGCCTGGTCAACCAGCCGGGAGATGACGTGCCGCGGCTGCTGGTGAACCGCGAGCGCGTGGGTGAGGCGGACGCGCGCGTGCGCGCGATGGCGGCCCTCGTCGGGCACACCGCCGGGCTGGGATTCGATTTCGCGCCGGAATCGAACCGGCGCGACGCGCTGTTCCTCGGCGACTGCGACGACGGGTTCCGCGAGCTCGCGCGGTTGCTGGGGTGGGACGCGGAGCTGGAGACGCTCGTCGAGGCGGGGAAGGCCAACGCGCGTGGCGGGAGCGACGCCGGATAGGATCGGCGTCGCGCGAGCGCGGTAGCGGTGATATCGTTTAGATGTAGAAAGCGCGCGCGTTTACGTTCTCATCGGTCTATCGGTCCACCGTCGAGGCTCACGGCGCGGATCGCCGCCGCGGAAGAACGGGACAATCATCACTGATGACGAGACGATTTCTCGGACAGCTCCGCCTCGATCTCCCGCAAACGCTGCTTCATCCTCTGCACGTGTGCGAACTTCTCGTGGATCTCTTGTCTGTGCGTCAAGACAGCCTGCTCGTCGATGGTGTCCGCGAGCTCGTCGCGCGTCTCACGCAGGAACGCCGCTTCTCGCTCGATTTCCTCGTCCGTCAGCTGCCGGACGCCGCACGCGAATTCGATGGGATTCGCCTTGGCGTGCTCGGTGTACTCGGGCATGAACCCGAGCGCGCCGTGGAGGGGAGAGCGATAGAAATCGATCCCAGTGCGGGCCTTGCTCGGAAACGGCGACATCTCTCCTGCTTCGGGACCGGGCGCCGAGATGTGCCGCAGCCCGCAATTTGCTTTCGGTTAAGCGACGCCATTCGGAAAATTTCAGTTGTTAACTGCTGCTCCTTGCACTTGGCGTCCACTGCCTCCGCGCACCGATCCAGTCGACCGCGTGGGCGATATGGGCGTGCGGCTCGCGCATGCACGGGCGAAAGACCCACGGTGGCTCACCGCGTTGAGCGGATCCCTTCCGCCTCCTTTCGACGACGGCCTGGATCTCCCCTGGTGCGCTCTGTGTCTCCGGCGAGAAAACGACGAAGAGGATGGGGAGAGCCTGACCCTCGGCGACACCGAGGCGTGCGCCGCGGGGACGCACGCGTTCTGCTGGCGTTGCCGCGATGCGTGCGGAGGCGATCTGCTTCGCGAGGATAAGCGGTGTCCTCTGTGCCGCCTGTGCGCGAACGGGAACGGCCTGAACGCCTTCAACGCGATCGTGAGGGAGTCCGAGTCGCTGAAGCTCCCGAAGCCGTCCCCCGCGTACGCCGGGCCGCGGCGGCTGATGCTCCGGGACACCATCAACGACGAGGACCGGTGCGAGATCGCCGTCGCCGTCGCGGCGGATAGGTGCGCCGTGCTGCGGGAGTCCATGCGCCCGAAACCACGCGGCGAAGGCAACGAACCCGGCGAGACGCCGCGTCGCGCCTCCGAAGAAAGAAACGTCCCGCCTCCGTACGACCCGAGCGACGTCGCGCGCGTCATCCGCGCGTTCGTGGAGGCGCTTCCGGAGCGACGGGACCTCCCCGAGGGGCTGTGCGAGAATATGGCCGTCGTCAGCAACAGCAGCGCGTTGCTCGGCCTGCGTTTGGGTGAGGCGATCGACGCGCACAAAACGGTGGTGCGCTTCAACGAGTACGCGCGCGCCGGGCTGACGCGTTTCGCGCGGGACGTCGGCGAGCGCACCACGCTGCACGTCGTGTCCGAGCAGGTCATAGGCGAGTTCATGGAGGACGCAGCCATGCTCGAGGCGCTGCGTTCGACGCCCATGACGCTGTGGATGCCTCCCCTGGCGTGGGGCAACGCGCGGTCGTACACCAGGTACGTGCGTTTGCTGCTGAGCCGCGAGGCGTCGGACGGGCTGGCGTTGACGGCGGCGCAGCGACGAAAGGTTGTGACGCTGCGGCCGTCGGTCTCGTTCTCCGTCTGGAAGTACTTCCGCCCGAACGCGGGCGCGGACAGTGGCGGCGCGAGCGACGGCAGCGAGAGCGACGACGCCGAGTCGTTCTCCGAGCGCACCGACACGCACGGCAGGCCGACCACGGGCACCACGGGGTTCAAGTTTTTCCTGCTGGCGATGGGGCTGTGCGACGACGTGTCGCTGTTCGGATTCGAGGACGACCCCCGGAACGCGGCGGACAGCCGCGGAGGGCACTTCTTCAACCCGAAGCACAGCCAGGAGGACGCGTACGACATCGCGTGGGAACGGCGGGAAATGCGGCGGTACGAGGCGCACGACTGCGTGCGCCTCGTCCCCTCGCACAGATGATTTCCAGGGTGAAAAATACACCCCGGATGGTACAGCGCGACGCGACGACAAAAAATAAGAGCGTCTCGAATGCGTCGTCGTCAATCACAGCGTCTCGCGTCGTCTTCGTCTGCGTGCTCACTCTTCCTCCTCGCTCTCCTCGCTGTCGTACGGTGCGTCGCCGCGGTCGCGTTTCCCTCCCCGCTGGCTCGCGGGGATCATGGCGTCGCCCACGAAGTTCAGCGCCTCGTCCAGAGTCACCTCGCGCACGTTGCTCACCTTGTGCGAGTGCTGCACGCCCTGGATGCACCCCGCCACCTTGACGAGCTCGGGCCTGAACGTGGTGGTGATGAACTGCGTGCCTCCGTCCGCCTGCGAGCGCACCATCGCGGCGACCGCGGTGCGGTACTGCGGATCCAGCGCGGCGTCGATCTCGTCGAACAGGTAGAACGGCATCGGGTCGCACCGCTGGATGGCGAAGATCAGCCCGACCGCGACGACGGTTTTTTGACCGCCGCTGAGCTGTTTCATCATCATCGTCTCGCCCTGCCCGAAAGAAACCTTGATCTTGACGCCGCCGTACTTCTCGGCAAATCCCCGCGCCGCGGCGTTCTCCTTCGCCTTCTCGGGGTCAGCGTTCTCCGCGCCGGCGCCCTGGCCAGGCTTTTTGCGCTGCATGACCAGCTCGCCCTTGCCTCCGGGCACGAGCTTGGCGAACACCTCGCGGAAGTTCAGGGACACCTGCTTGAACGTTCGCTCGATGGACTCATCCTTCTTCTGGTCCAGGTGCGTCATCAGCTCCCCGATCTTGCCGTGCGCCTTGTCGAGCTCGCCCCGGCGGATCTCCATCGCCTCGCGCTGCTCGGTGAACTGCTGGTACTGGTCCAGCGCCTTCTTGTTGACGTGCCCGAGCTTCGCCAGCTGCTCGTTCGTCTTGCCCAGGAGCGAGTGCAGCGTCTTGAGCGCCTTGCCTCGGTACCGCTCGAACGCGTCCGAGGGCAACGATCCGAGCTCGCGAATCTTGCGCTGGAGCCCCTCGCGCTTGGTCTGCAGGGTCGTGCGCTTCGCCATCAAGCCCTCCATCTCGCGCTCGTCGTCCGCCATCGCGCTCTTGATATCGTCCTGCTCGTTGCGCAGGCGGTCGATCGTGTTCTTGCACTCCTGCACGTCGGACGTCGCCCGCGCCGCCTTGGCGGCGAGCTCGCGGTGGCGCGCGCTCGCCTGCGCCTCCTCGGCGGCGGCGGCGGCGGCGTTCGCCTCGGCGCGCGCCTGCTCCGCCTGCACGCCCACGATGTCCACCTCGCTGGTGGTGGCCTCGATCTGCAGCTGCCTGCGCTCGAGGTTGGACGAGAGCGTCGCCTGGAGCTCGCCGAGCTCAGCCTCCGCGGCGAGCCGCGCGGCGGTCGCGGCGACGCGCGCCTCCTTGAGCTCGTCCAGGCGCGGGTTGAGCGCCGCGAGCTCGGCGAGCTCCGCCTTGGTCAGCTTCGCGTTGAGGTCCGTCTTCATCTCCTCGCGCAGGTCCGCCGCCTGCGCCTCGAGGTCGCCGACAGTCACGCGGATCGCCGTGACCGTCTTCTCCTTCACGCCGAGGGATTCCTCCGCGCGCTGCGCGGCGTACGCGCACTCCTTCGCCTCCGCGCGGAGCCGCTCGATGGCCGTCTGGCGGTGGCGTCGCGCCGATTCCGCGCGCTGGATGTCGCCCAGCACCGCCGTCACCGCCTGCTCCGCCACCTGCAGCTTGTCCTTGACCTCTGCGCTCTCCTTGCGGAGCTCGGCGCGCACTTTCTGCGCCTCGCGGAGCATGCGCATGTTCACCATGCGCGAGCGGCCGGAGTCCTGGTAGCCGCCGCTGATCGCGCCGCGGTTGGACACGCAGTCCCCGTCCATGGTGACGCAGTCCAGGTTCGTGGAGCCCGCAAACTTCACGGCGACGTCGAGGTTGCGGCAGATCAGGACGTTGCCGAACACCTTGTCCAGCGCGGGGCGGACCTTCTCGTCGTGGCGGATCTTGCTCAGCATCGGGAACACGTCCTGCGAGTCAGGGTACTCGCGGTTGCGCGCGCGCAGGCGGTTGAGCGGCAGAAACGTCACGCGGCCGGCTTTGTCCTTGTTCAGGTACTCGATGATCTTGGACGCCACGGCGTCGTCGTCCACGACGACGTGGAACAGCTGGTTCGCCGCCGCCGCCTCGACGGCGGCGAAGAAGCGCTCGTCGCACTCCATCAGCTCGATCAGTGGGCCGTGCACGCCCTTGATTCCGTGGTCCTTCACGATGCGCTGCACCGCGGAGAGCCCGCGGAACAACTCGCGAGGCATGGTGAACTCCAGCTGCTTGTCGCGGCGCTTCACCTCCTCCGTCTTCGAGTTGAGCTCGGCGTCAACCTCCGCGTCGCGGCGCTGCAGCTCCTTGCGCTCGTCCTGCGCGGCGTTCCTCGCCGCGATCTTGGCCTTGTACTCCTCCTCAGACTCTCCCAGCGTGGCTTCCTCCTCCAGGACCTTGCCCTTGATCGCGCGCTCTTCCTTCGCCTCCTTCTCGGCGGTTTTCTTCAAGTCGCGCGCGTCGCGGTCGAGGATACCGATCTCGTCGCGCTTGCGCGCGAGCGTCGCTTCACAATCCGCCGCCTGTGCCTCGAGCCACGCGTCGCGCTCAGCCTTGGTCTTGAACTGCGAGCCGCGGCCCTGCCTCTGGTGCAGCACCTGCAGCCGGCGGGTCACCTCGCCCATCTCCGCGGCGGCGCTCTCCTCGCGCGCCGACTCGGCGTCCGCCTTGGGGCGCGCGGCGGCAATCTTGGCCCGCGTCTCCGCCACGGCGCGATCGAGCCGCGTCTGCTCGCCGCGTACGCCCGCGAGCGCCTCCTCGCCGGAGGCGATCTTCTCCGCGAGCTCCTGCGCGTCCAGGTCGCACGCGGTCTTCTTCTCCACCGCGCGGCGCAGCTCGATGTCCGCGGACAGCAGCTCCTCCTTGGTCGTCGCCAGCGCGCGCTCCTTGTCCTTGCACTCGCGCTCAACCGTCTTCACCTCGTCGCGCAGACGGTGCGCCCGTTCGTCTTCGTCGCGCGCCTTGTCCACGTGCTGCCTGCGCCGCTCCTCGCACTCGTCCAGCTTGGCGCGCGTCTCGCTGAGGTCCTTCTCGTGCACAGTGTACTCCAGCGAGCGCCGCGTGCGGTCCAGCTCGGTGTACATCTGCAGCTCGTCCTTCTCCTCGTCGAGCTCGGCGAGGCGCGACTCGATGAAATCCACAGTCTCCTGGATCTGGTCGCGGCGCGACTTGGTGTCCTCCATGATCTTCAGGGACTCGCGCCTCTTGTCCTCGTACACGCTCGTGCCCCCGATTTCCTTCAGAAGATCGAGGCGCTCCTCGTCCTGCATGGTGGCCATCTTCATGATCTCGCCCTGCTTCACGCAGTAGTACGGGTTCGTGCGCGAGAACCCTGCCGACTCCAGGAGGTTGATCACCTCCGCCTTGGTGATGTGCTTCTTGTCCAGGTAGTACTCGTCCTTCTTGAGGCCGATGTTTCGGCGCAGGCGCACCTCCTCGCGGTCCACGGGCAGGCGGTTGTCCGAGTTGTCGAACACGATCTCCGCGTACGCGCTCATCACCGCGTGGCCGGCGCCCTCGTGCAGGAGCTTTTGCCGCTCATCCGCGCGCAGCGAGCTGAAGATGTCCGAGAGCACGAAACGAATCGCGTGGAACAGGTTGGACTTGCCGGAACCGTTCGCGCCGACTGCGGGTAGGGGGGTTCGGGCGTGCGAAGACGTGGGCGCGGAAGGGGGTAAGACGCGGGGCGGATGCGGGTCGCGGACGCGTCGCGGGAGCCAGATCTGAGACGCGGGCGGTTTGAAAAACGCGCGGTGCCCACGAAATCGCGCGCGCGGGACGCGCGGGGCGTATCGCGGCGCGTCTCAGTGGAGTGAGACGCCGCGGGACGCACCGATGCAATTCAGATGGGGTTGGAAGTCCACCGCGGTCTGTTCGCGGTAGGTCTTGAACCCCTCGACGACCACCTGCTTGATGTGCATGGTTCACGTCGGGGTGCCAAGGAAGAGTGCGACGCCGGGCGCTTTTTTCCGGGGGCTCGCGCGCGATGCGAGGCTGGAAGAACGCCCTTGCCTCGCGGCTGCAAAGTCGGACTCCTCCGTCGAGGCGCGCGGCGAGCGAAGTCTCGCTTCGGCGAACGAAGCGTCGAGGCTCACGGCGCGGCGCGCGCTCGGTGTGCGCGGGCGAGAGCGGAGTCGTAGCTTTTTGCTCGATTTTGAAAAGTATGCAGTGGGCACTTCGAAGCGCTCCGCGCCTACGTTTGTTACGTTTGTTTGCTCCGCGACTCCGCGAGCTTCTCGATCTCTTCCGGAGACATCCCCTCGAACGGGTCCACGTCGTCCAATCCGGCGAAGTTCCGCCGCGCATCTTGCAGTAGGACGCCCGAGTCTATCGCGGCGCGCGCGCGGGCCTCGCGTTCCTCCGCCGCGCGTTGTTTCCTCTCGCTCTTGCGCCGTTCGTTTTGTAACGCGAAGCGCCCGGCGAACCCGAACACGAGGAACACCCCCGCCACGAACGCCACGTTCGCCCAGCGCGGAATCACGCGTCCGTCGTCCACCTCCACCTCGACGTGCGAGAATAGAGGACTGCTCCACGCCCGGACGCTCTTCTCGGCCTCCGCCTCCGCAGCCTCGCGGCGCGCGGCCGCGGCTGCGGGCGAGGTGTCATCTTTCGGGAATTTGGGTTTCGTCAACGCGCTCGAAGATGTCGACACCGCGCGTGTGCAGTTTCGGGACGCCGCAGCGCCTTCGAGCTGAGGAAGCGCGCGCGACACCGCGCACGTGGCGCGACGGAGCATCGCAGTGACGGCTGGGTCGGGGTGCGAGCTCCGCAACCCCGCGCACCGCGCTCTGGTTGCGGCTGCACTATCGGCAGTTTTCTCGCGTCACGAAGTTACCAATTTTTCGAGTCGTGTTGGTCAAAAGACGGCACGCGCAGATCTCATTGGTCCGCGCGCAGCGATGCGGGTTAGGCTCCGCGCCCCCGGCGGTCAGCACACCGCGGAACTAGCCGATAATGCCACCGTGGGCGATCTCAAGGATGCTGTGTTCGACAAGACGGGCGTCGCTCCCGCGGCGCAGGAGCTGAAGGCTGGGTTTCCCCCCAAGAAAATCGAGGGCGCCGACGGCACGTCGCTCGCGTCCGTCGGGGTGACGAACGGGGAGTCCATCACGGTCGCCGAGGTGGCTTCGGCCGTGGGCGCGCCGCCGAGCCCCCCCCAAACGTCCTCTATGGACGAGGACGAAGCCTTGGCGCGGGCCATCGCCGCGTCTCTGGAAGACTCGGGAAACGCGCCCGCGTCCGTCGCCGCGACGCGACCGCGAACCGAGGCGGTTCGCGTCGTCATCGATTCTGACAACAGCTGCCTGTTCAACGCCGTCGGGTACAGCATGCGCCGGTCGCTGCTGGAAGCGCCGGCCCTGCGGAGGGTCATCGCGGATGTCGTCTCCGGGGACGAGTTCACGTACAACGAGGGGTTCCTGGGCAAACCCAACGCCGAGTACTGCGCGTGGATCCAGGACCCGAAACATTGGGGCGGCGCCGTGGAGCTCTCCATCTTGGCCAAGCACTTCGGGCGCGAGATCGCCGCCTACGACATACAGACCGAGCGCTGCGATGTGTACGGCCAGGGCGAGGCGTACGAGGAGCGGATCATGCTTCTGTACGACGGGCTGCACTACGACGCCCTGGCGCTCAACGCGCCGGGGGGGGGGCGGGGCGATGACGTCACCGTGGTGCCGTCGAGGGGGCCGGCGGCGGAGGCGGCGGACGCCAAGGCGCGCGCGTTGGTGGCGGAGGCGCACGCGGCGAGGCAATTCACCGACGTCGCCAACTTCGCGCTGCGGTGCTTGGTGTGCCAGACGGGGCTTAAGGGGGAGAAGGAGGCGGTGGAGCACGCCAAGGCGACAGGGCACCAGAACTTCGGCGAGTATTAATACAGTACCGTACGTATCACAAAGACTTGGGCTTGATCCCGCTGCTGATCCCCAGCCCGAAGTCGTCTGTCTCGCCGTCGCCCTCGTCGACCATCAGCCTCGACCCTCTCGAGCCCTTGCGGGACATCGCGAGCTGCACGGTCATCGGCGCGGTCAGTGCGGTGTATGCGTTGACGAAGGTCTTGGCTTTCTTCCAGCGCCGGCGTGCCTCTGTGATGGTCACGCGGACGTCGCCGTCCGAGACCGCCTCCTCCTCTGCGGCGGTCGCCGCCGCGTGTTGCGCGGCGCGCGCGCTGTCCTGCGCCTCTTCGTCCGCCTGCTCGTCCGTCTTCCCCGGGAACCAGCGCAGAGGCATCAGCCTCGCGGCGAGGCCGACCGGTAGGGCGACGGCGCCGATGACGATGGAGACGATCCACTCCGCGCCCGTGAGGTTCATGAAGCCGATCGCCGGGCCGACGACAGAGCGTCCGACGCCCTCGATGAACGCGACTTGCGTCGCCACCGTCAGCACGATGATGCTCAAGAACACGGGGGATTTGTGGATGTTCTCGAACACGTTCAGCTCGGACATCTTCCTGGCGTTTATCTCGGAAAACACCTGCATCATGACGAACGAGTTGAAGATCACCGAGTTCAACCGCAATACCACGTAGTGGTGGTCGCCCGTGTCGTGCAGGTTCAGCAGGTCCTCGCCCGCGAACAGGAGAACGAGGCACACGATGAGCTGGTACGTGGACATCACGATGATGTTGCGCCACATCTCCTTGTTCACAAGCGGCGCAGACCGACCGAAAGGTTTGCGGTCCATCAGCTTCAGGCTAGGCGGTTCCGTCGCGAGCGCCAACGCGCCGAGCGAGTCCATGATCATGTTCACCCAAAGCAGAGGCACCGCGGCGAGTGGAAGCTCCTCGATGCCCGCGCACGCAGAGATAAAGTTGAGGCTCACCGCTACGACGTTGACCACGAGCTGAAACTGTAGGAACTTGCGGATGCTCTGGAAGACGTTGCGTCCCCAGAGCACGGCTTTGGCCATAGACTGGATGTTATCGTCCAAAATGACGATGTCGCACGCCTCCTTGGCGATCTCGGTGCCCGCGATGCCCAGCGCGAAACCGACGTCCGCGTCCTTCAGCGCGGGCGCGTCGTTCGTGCCGTCGCCCGTCACCGACACAACCTCGCCGAGGGACTTTTGCAGGTTGCACAGCGTGAGCTTGTCCGCCGGTGACGAGCGCGCGAGCACGCGGATATTGGTCGCCACCGACTCCTTTTCCTTCTGGCTCATCTTGCGGAACGCGGGGCCTTCCAGGACCAGACCGCCGTCCCCCTCGACGAGGATGCCTGCCTCCTCGGCGATCGCCCGCGCCGTCAAGACGTTATCGCCGGTGACCATGCGCACGACGACGCCCGCGCCGCGTAGCAGGCGAACCGCCTCCGCCGTTTCCGGGCGGATGGGGTCTTTGATTCCCACGATGCCGAGCAGAGTGAGGTTATCTTCCGGAGGTTCCTCGGGCAGAGCGCTCGGGGACGTGTCCAGATCCACGTACGCGACGCACAACGTGCGTAAACCCGTGGACGCCATCGCCGTGATGGCTTCGTTCGCCGCCGCGAGGTCGGCTCGCTCGAAGTCCACCACGGATCCGTCCGTCTTCATCATCTTCGAGCACATCTTCACGACAATCTCCGACGCGCCTTTGCAGTGCAGCCGCGTGCCGACGCCGCCGGGTCTCGCGATCGCCGTGCTCATGCGTTTCCGCGCGGAGGTGAAGTGATATCGCTGCGCGACTTCGTGCGCTTCACGGTTCCCGACGTACGCGAAGCAGTCGGAAGCGGCCAGGCCGCCCACGCCCGCGGCGCGCAGGTCCTCGACGAGCTGCAGGAGCGCGCACTCCGTCTTGGAGCCGATGTGGTCCACCACGCCCGTCTCCGAGTCCTTCGCGAGGTTCGCGTCCGAGTTCACGCAGCAGCTCTGCGCGAGCATGGCCGCGAACGCGTCGGAGGCGTCGCGAGGGGGCATGGCGTCGTACTGCGCGCCCCCGAACCACGCGTCTGTCACCGTCATGCGGTTCTGCGTCAGCGTCCCCGTCTTGTCGGCGTTGAGTTGCGTGGCGCTTCCCATGGTCTCGCACGCCTCCAGTCGACGCACGAGGTTCTGGTCCATCATCATCTTGCGCATTGCGAACGCGAGTCCCAGGGTGATGGCCAGGGGAAGACCCTCCGGAATGGCCACGACCACGATGGTCACGGAGTTGATCATGAACTCCAGAATCTTCAAGCCGTCCCAGCCTCCGCCGTCGGCGCCGCGGGCGATCCAGCGGATCATGGACGCGATGAACGTCAAAATCGCCGCGCCGATGCCGAAGTTCCCCACGGTGACCACCAAGACGTCCAGACGGTCTTGTAAGGGCGTGCTGCTGGGCTCGACGATCAGGGTCTTCAGGATCACGCCCCACTGCGAGCGCGAACCGACGCACGTGACCAGAAACCGCCCCGAGCCCTCGGAGATGGACGTCCCGGACAACAGGAACGGGTCCTTCTCCGCGTCCTTGCCGATATCGACGGGCTCGCCGGTCATCGCGGCCTCGTTCGCCTTGAACTTGCTCCCGTCCACGAAGATGCCGTCCGCCGGCACTTTGTCCCCGGCCACGAGTTCCACGATGTCGCCCACCAGCACCTCGCCGGCGCCCACCGCGCGCGCCGCGCCGCCGCGAACAACCTTGACGGCGTAGTTATCCTTCACGGAGTTGAGCTGCCGGAACTTGAGCTCCTTGCTGTAGTCGATGCCCGCCTGCAAGAACACCACGAAGCACACGACGACGACGATCGCGATGCCCTCCAGGTAGCCGTACTCTTCCCGGTGGGACCGCACGCCTGCGCCGATGCCGAGGCTGATGAGCGCGGCGACACACAAAATCTGGATGGTGAGATCGTTAAACGCCGCGGCGCACAACTGGAGGAAGCTCTTCGGGGGGGGATACTCGAACTCGTTCTGGCCAAACGCGTTATGGCGAGCCTCGAGCGCGGCCCCGGCGAGCTCGGCATCGCAGAGGCCGTGCTTGAGGTCCGTTTTGAGCTTCTTCGCGAGCCCCAAGACGCCGCCCGCGTCGGTCACCACGGACTTGTCGCGCTCGGTGATGGCCTCCTCCAGCGCCTCGGCGGAAATCGCGAACGAGGCGCTCATCTCGCTCGCCGACGGCGACGCGAGCAGCGGGGCTGGGTCCGAGATGATGCCGCGTACCACGCCACGGCAAGAGCACGCGCCGGCGGGTGTGGGCTTTTGCGGGCAGCACGCTCGATATTGTCAGTGCCTCCGTTTCTCTTGGACGACGCGTTTTTGCGCCAGCGCAACGGTTTTCAACGCGTTTTCTGGTGGCATCCCGAAACTTTTCTTGAGTCACAGACCCTTCTTTTCTCCCCTTGTTCCACGCACATTTTTTGGTTCGACAGCTTTGTGAACTTTTGAAAAGCTCGAGACGCCCGAGAGAGTCAAAGTCAGCGCGCGGGCGTGTCCGGTCGACCCGAGTCGAGGGGTCGTGGGGAGACTGCCCAACGCCGCGCGAAATGGCGGAGGACGTGAGGAAGGAATTCGTCATCAGCACCGTGCTAGATGCGGTGGCCACCTCGTCTGCGAGGGATGAGCTCTTCATGCAGCTCGCGTCCGACGCTTCCGGAGCGATGCGAGCTTTTCTGGACGACCAAACCACGATGGTGTTCCAGGCGACCGTCTCCGGCTCCAGCCTCGTGTCGTCCAACGTCGTGTCCTTCGACACCGCGTCGTCGTGCCAGGTGGTGCTCACCAAGCTCAAGGCGGGCGCGCTGACCGCGGCGGACGTCCCCGCGAACGTCGCGGTCTCCTCCATGTCGCACTCGCCCGTCAGCGCGCTGTACGCGCAGCTCAAGAGCGTGTACGGCCCGATGATGAGCGGCTCCGGCGGCCTGGGAGTCGATGCCAAGCTCGTGGGGCTCCTCACCGAGCTCGAGGCCGGCCTGGGTAACCACCTGCGTCTGACCGGCGGGCTCGCCTCCGAGTCAGGCGCGGTGGACCCCGCCACCGCGCCGCTGGTGGGCATAGTCACGCCCCTGGACGAGATCAAGATGTGGTCCGAAGTCGCCTTCTCGGAAGCCGCGCCGCGGGGGGCGCGCGCCGCCGCCGCGGAGGTGTACCGCGCGCTCGAGCCCCTGAAGGAGCGCTTCGAGAACCTGGAGCGCGCAGAGGCGACGCCCGATGAAGACGCGCTGGACCTCGTGGACGTCATAGCCGATTGCCTCGACGCGGCGTGGCACGTCGGGCCGGGCGAGCCCTTCTCACAGCGCCGCGCCGAGCACTTCATGCGCGCGACGGGCTCTCTTCTCGTCGGGCACGCGCAGCGGCGGCTGCGTTCGCGGCGCGTCTGGGTGGACGGCTTCCGGGAAGTCGAGGGCGTGCTGCGCTTTTGCCACCGCCTGCTGGCGAAGTGGGAGGCGGTCACCGCGGAGCTCACCTCCATGCACTGGGCGGACGGCGCGCGCGCGTGGCGCGGCGCGCCGTTCGCGCACCCCGCGACGCGCGTCGCGAAGGCGCGGTGCGACGAAGTGTTCAAGATGCGCGAGGCGCAGGCCGAGCTGGCGAAGCTGCTCACGGCGGAGGAGGCGCGGTCGTTGACGCTGTCCGAGGTGTTCCGGCCGTTCGCGGGCCTGGACCCCCTGCAGGTGAGCGAGTACGTCGCGCCGCTGTGGGACGCGGCGCGCGCCGACTACGACGCGCGCGTGCGCCCGGCGGAGGGGCGCATCTCCGAGAAGCTGCGCGAGCACTTCGGCGCGCGCCTGCTGCCGTCTCTGGCGACGGCGCTGCAGAACCACGAGAGCGAAACCGCCGACGCCGCCGCGCAGCCGCATCAGGTGTTCCGCGAGGTGACGAAGTACGCCGAGCTGCTGCGGCGGCCGGCGGTGGCGCGCGCGCTCGAGCGCGAGCGCGCAAAAGCGGGCGAGGGCCTCGAGCGGTTCCTCTCGGACGTGAAAGCCGCCGGCGACCGGCGGAGCGGCGCGCTGCTGATGGGCCAGGAGAACCGTGGGCAGACGCGCACGGGGCGAAACACGACCGAGGTGGTGGAGGGCGTGGTGTGGGCCGTGCAGTGCCTGGAGCGCGTGGCGACCGCGGAGGAAGCCGCGGGCGCGCTTATCGCCAGGGCGGGCGACGCCGCCGAGCGCGACGCCGCGGACGCCAAGGGCTCGGCGCTCGTTGCGGAGAGTCGGGAGATTCGCCGCGAACTCGCCGAGCTCAAGAAACAGCTGTTTGAGGAGTGGCAGGAGGGCATAGTGGACCGACTCAGCGAGTTCAAGCTCGACCTTGGGTCCAAGCTCATGGACCTGGATGCGTCGCGCTCCGGAAACGTCAAGCTGCACTACAACTCGGAGCTCGTATCTCTGCTCCGCGAGGTGCGTCAGCTCACGGCGCTGGGTTTCGCGGTGCGGAAGGACATCGCCGCCGAGGCGGAGACCGCGCGCAGGTTCTACAGGCACGGCATGGTGCTTCGCCAGGTGGCAAACTTCTACAACAACATCGCGTCCGAGATGCTCTTCTGCCAGAAACCGATGATGCTGGACGAAGCCGTGCGGTTCGAGTCCGTGCTGACCAACCCCAAGGATGGGCTCGGGCAGGTCATCACCTGGAACAACCCCGCCGCGCTCGAGAAGTACATCGCCAAGCTGCAGGGCGTGGCCGGCGCTTTGACGGACAAGAACCGGCGGCTGCGGAAGTGGCACAGAACGCTCGCCGATAAGGTGACCGCGTTGTTTTCCATGGACCTCGTGCGCCAGAAGGAGGCGTGGAAACGGGGCGTCAAGGAGATCCGCACCGTGTTCGCCAACCTCGAGGCGGAGTTCCGCCGGGACCTGCAGAGCGCGTGGCGCGTGCACTGGGACCACCAGCTGTACAAAGCGCTGGAGTACCAGTACCACCGGGGGCTGGAGACGCTGAACGACATGCTGCCTCAGATGAGCGCCAGCTTAGTGTTCAAGCAGCGAAGGCTACAGTTCGACCCGCCGCTGGAAGAGATCCGCGCGACGCACTACAAGCAGGTGAAGGATTTTCTGAACCTACCCTTGGTGTTCAAGGGCGTGAGCGACGCGAGCGAGAAGCCCGGGTTTTTCCGCGGGATGGTGGACTCGCCGATCGGCGCCGCGGGGTGCGCGAAGGTGTACGAGAAGACGGAAGCGCTGTTCGTGAAGCTGGCGGACGAGCAGAAGCGGTATGAAAACTGGGTCGCGCTCGGCACGGTTGACCTTGACGCGTTTGTCGAGGAGCGCTTCACGGAGACAAAGGATTTCGAGGACGGGTTCCGGCTGGTGAAGACGTCGGCGAAGATGGCGGACCGCATTCCGCTGGAAATAAAGGTGGAGTGCTACACCATTTCGTGCCAGCCGCTGAAATCCGCGGTGGAAAAACACATCCGGGCGCTGCAGAGCGCGATCTCGGGAAGCCTGGCGCGAAAGGTGACCCGCCAGAAGGAGGAGATGGAGGCGTTTGTCGTTTCCGGAAAAGAACTCCTGGACGCCAACGCGCAGACCATCGAGGAGATTGGGAACATGCGCGTCGCCGCAAAGAAGCTCTCGGAGGAGTTCCGCGGGCCGATCACAGAAATGCGCCGAGGCGTGGGTGACCTCGCCAAGCTGTTACGGCAAGCCGGGGGCTCCAACGCGCAGGCAGCCTCGTCCATCGACTTCTCCTCCCTCGATTCCGAGTGGGAGAACCTCAACACGAAACTCGGCCAGCTCGAGACGCACCTCGAGGCGCAGAAGGAAAACCTGAAGGTCCAGATCGTGAACAAGATCGCCGAGTTCCACCACAAGGCTGAGGCGTTTCGGGATCGGTGGCTCGAATTCAAGCCCAAGAGTATGCCGCAGGGCGACCCCACGCTGATCATCGGCAATCTGGATGATGATTTCCGAGCGTTGGAGGAGATCAGGGACGAGGGCAACAAGATTCGGCAAGACTGCGAGCACTTTTCCATGGAACGTCCCGAGTTTCCCATGCTCGACGAGGCCGCGGCGGATATCGAACAGACGCGCGAAGCGTGGAGCCGACTCGGGGATTTCCTCGTGGAGCAGAAGAACCTTTCGACCCGGGACTGGATCTCCATCCGAGGGAAGTTGTACGAGCTGGACGACTTCCTCGCCAAGTGGAGCGATCGCGTGCGCTCGGAGGAAGAGAAGGATGGCGTCGCGGTGCTGCTTCTCGAGACAATCGAGGAGTACAAAAAGGCGATGCCGGCGTTGAAATTCTGCCGCGGCGAGGGCTGGGAAAGCACGCACTGGGCACAGCTGTTTTCGTTGCTGCAGTTCCCCACGAAAGGACCGGAGGCGGTCTCTCGCGAGAACCTAACGTTGCAGCACTTCCTGGACAAGGCGGATCTGCTCATCGACAAGATGGATGAGCTCAAGACGCTGCACGCGCAGGCGCAGGGCGAAGTCACGCTCCGTGAGGCGTTGCACCAGCTGAAGGTTTGGGGTCTCGATCGTCGCTTCGCGCTAGTCACGCACGCGGTATCCGGCCGTCGCGGAGGCACCGTGTCGCTGATCAAGGAGTGGAAAGACCTGTTCACCGAGGTGGCGGATAACCAGAACCTGGTGTCGTCGCTGAAAGACTCGGCATTCTTCGGTCCGTTCAAGGAGGAAACCGAGGTGTGGGAACAGCTGCTGTCCACGCTCGCCGACCGGTTAACGCACATGAACGCGATCCAGAGGAAGTGGCTGTACCTGCAGCCCATCTTCGCCAGGGGCGCTCTGCCTCAGGAACAGCTGCGGTTCCGGAAGGTGGACGAGGACTTCCAGGGGATCATGGCCGCCATCGAGGGTGAGTCGCTGGTGAAGACGTTCGCACAGACGCGCATGCGCTCCGAGCACTTCACGGAGATGTCCACGCAACTTGACCTGTGTCAGAAGGCGCTGGCAGAGTACCTTGAGGAGAAGCGCTCTATGTTGCCGAGGTTCTACTTCATCGGTGACGACGACCTGCTGGAAATTCTCGGGCAGGCGAAGAACCCGGAGGTGATCCAGGCGCACCTCAAGAAACTCTTCGCGGGGATCCACGCTGTGGTGTTCAGCGAGGGCGCGAAACACATCACGGCGATGAAATCCATCGTCGGCGAGGTTGTCCCGCTGCGCGAACCAGTCGCGGTGACGGAAGCCGTGGAGTCATGGCTCGCCGACCTATCTTCGAGCATGGTGCGCACGCTGAGTGGGATGCTCGTCAAGTGCCTCGCCGAGAAGGACTACGAGGCGTTCCCGTCGCAGATCCTCGGTCTCGCGGACCAGGTGCACTTCTCCAAGCGCTGCGAGGCGGCGATTGCGCGAGGCGCGCTTCCCAGTCTCCTCAACGATTTGCGAGATCAGCTCCAGCAGTACACGTCTTTTGACGTGGAAGGCATGCGGGTCATGCAGCTCAAGATTCAGAGCTTGGTGCTGGACCTGATTCACTCCATCGACATCGTGGAGCAGCTGCAGGAGGAGAACTGCAGCGACGTCGGCCAGTGGGCGTGGCAGCGACAACTGCGCTATTACGACCGAGGGCGGGGCGGCGAAGTCGACGTGCGCATGGATAACGGCGTGTTTTCATACTCGTATGAGTACCAGGGCAACGCCCCGCGCCTGGTGTACACGCCGCTGACGGATAAGTGTTACCTGACGTTGACGCAGGGCATGCACCTTGGATACGGCGGGAATCCCTACGGCCCCGCCGGCACTGGCAAGACTGAATCGGTGAAAGCCCTGGGACAGGCTATGGGACGACAAGTCTTGGTGTTCAACTGCGACGAGGAGTTCGACTTCAAATCCATGGGACGCATTTTCACCGGTCTGCTGAAATGCGGGGCATGGGGGTGTTTCGATGAGTTCAACCGTCTCGAGGAAGAGGTCCTGAGCGCGGTGTCGTCGCAGATCCAAACCATCCAAGCGGCGCTGAAGTCGCGCGCGCCGACCATGACGTTCATGGCGCGAGAGATCGACGTGAACCACGACGCCGGCATTTTCGTCACCCTCAACCCCGCGGGGAAAGGGTACGGCGGGCGCAGTAAGCTCCCGGACAACCTGAAGCAGCTGTTCCGCTCGGTCGCGATGACCGTGCCCAACTTCGAGCTCATCGCGGAGGTGATTTTGCTCTCAGAGGGCTTCGTCGCGGCGCGCGCGCTGGGACGGAAACTTGTGAGCCTGTTTTCCCTGAGCAAACAGCTGCTCTCGCCGCAGCAGCACTACGACTGGGGGCTGCGCGCGCTGAAGACGGTGCTCGGGATCGCGGGGAAGCTCCTGCGAGACGCGCGCGCGCGCGGCGACGCCGTGGACGTCGCCACCGAGGCGCAACTCGTGATTCGCGCGACGCGCGTCACGACGCTGCCGAAGCTGACGTTCGCGGACGGCGCGCGTTTCGCCGACCTCCTGAACGACGTGTACCCCGGCGTGGAAGTGAGCGACGTTAGCGACGCCGAGCTCGAGGCGGCGATCAAAGAAACGCTCGCAGAGAAGCACTACGAAGATGTCCCTTCGCAGGTGGAGAAGGTGCTTCAGCTGCACGTCGCGTGCTCGCAGCGCATCGGGATCATCATCGTCGGGCCGTCGGGGTCGGGCAAGTCGTCGCTCTGGCACATCCTGGAGGGCGCGTACAAGAAGCTCGGGCGGCCGGTGCGGCGACACGTGATGAACCCGAAGGCTATCCACCGCCAGCAACTGCTCGGGCACATGGACATGGACACCCGCGAGTGGTTCGACGGCGTGCTCACGGACGCGGCGAGGCAGGTGGTGAAGGAGTCCCTCGATCAGCACAGCTGGATCATCTGCGACGGCGACGTCGACCCCGAGTGGATCGAGTCTCTCAACTCCGTGCTCGACGATAACCGGCTGCTGACGCTCCCGTCCGGCGAGCGCATTCAGTTCGGGTCGAACGTGAACTTCATCTTCGAGTGCGATGATCTGAAGTACGCGTCGCCCGCCACGGTGTCTCGCACGGCGATGCTCTTCCTCTCGGAAGAGGCGGTCGACCCGTCGCTCATAGTCAAGGGGTGGCTGGCGAAGCAACCGGAGGCGACGCGCGAGACGCTCGCGGGATGGTGCGACCAGTATTTTTTCGCCGCACTGGACCGGGCGTTGGCGATGTCCACTGCAGCGCGCACCACGAAGGTGGGCACGATAAAAAATGCCCTGAGCCACGTCGCCGGCGCGGACAGCAAAGAAGCGTTCGCGCGAGGTCTCGCGCGAGGGTTCGGATCGAACATGGAACCCGACGCGAGACGCGACTTTTTGAGCGACCTGACGCGTCTGACAGGCGAGAAGGATCTGATGTACGTCAGCGCCTCATCGATAGATCGCTACGACGCTCCCCCGGCGGGGATCGTGGACGGGAAATGGCGCGGACTCGTCATGGTTGACGCCGTGGCGCAGGCTCAGTCGCTCGTCACGCCGTGGCTGGAGAGCGGCCGGCCGTTTGTGCTCGTCGGCCCGGAAGGGTGCGGGAAAGCAATGGTGCTGGAGGATTGCTTCTCGCGGCTGCGATCGACGGCGGTGGCGAGTCTGACGTGCTCGGCGCAGACCACCGCGTCGAACGTGATCCAGAAACTAGCGCAGTGCTGCGGCCAGCCGCAGAGCACCGCGGGGTCCGCGCACAGAGTGCTTCGCCCGAAGGACGCGGAACGCCTGGTGCTGTACCTGAAGGACATCAACCTCCCAAAGCCGGACAAGTACGATACCATCCAGCTCATCGCGTTCCTTCAGCAGCTCCTGACGTACGGCGGCTTCTACGACGAGTCCCAGGAGTTCATCGGCCTGATGAACGTTCAAGTTGTGTGCAGTATGAACCCGGCGACGACTGTGGGGAGGCATCCGATCACCACCCGGTTCACCGCCATCGCCGGCATCGCGTACATGCCGTACGCACCGCGCGACGAGATGGCCGCCGTGTACGCGGCGATGTTCGAGGGGTTCACGGAGGGCACGCATTACTCGAGCCCGTCGCAACGCGGGTTACTCGCGGAGACCGTACTGGACGTGTACGACGTCGTCACACGCACGTTCAGCGCAGACGACCACCGCCACTACAAGTTCACGCCTCGCACGGTCACAGAGTGGATCCAGGCCATGCACAGGTACGACCTGGGCTCGGTCGACCTCGTGGAGGCGCTACGGTACGAAGCCGCGCGCACGTTCCGAGACCGGCTGGTGGGCGCCGAGGCGCGTTCGAGGTTCAACGCCGTCCTCGGCGACGTGTTCCGCAAATACTGGCGCGTCGACGCGCCGAGCACCGCGGACATGGTGTTCACCACGTGGTCCGGCGCCGGTGAGAATGACAAGAGCGTCATGGGCGCGATGCCCGCGGACGCGTTTGAGCAACACGTCAAGTCCAAGCTCGTCGCGTACGAGCGCGAGGTGAAAGAGTTGAACGTTCTGCTCTTCCCCGAGGTTTTTGACCGCGTCGCGCGCTTCAACCGCGTCCTGAGTCAGCCCGGCGGGCACTTGCTCCTGGCGGGTAACGCGGGCGTCGGACGCAGGACCACTTCTGCGTTGGTGGCGTACGCGCATGACGCGGCGTTTTTCTCGCCGAGGATGACCCCGCGCTACGACGACCGCGCGTTCCGCGCGGATCTGAAACGCGTGCTCGCGGAGGTTGGCCTGGAGAGCAAAGAGACGCTTCTGTACCTGGAGGACCACCAGCTTGTGACGCCCGGCATTCTGGAGACGGTGAACTCGTTGCTCTCCAGCGGCGAGGTTCCCGGCTTGTTCACGAACGCCGAGCTGGAGCAGATGTTCGGCCCGCTCAAGGAGCAGATGATGGCGGAGGGCTCGATGCTGAGCCCGTTCGAGTTCTTCACCGCGCGCGTGCGGGCCGGGCTGCACATCGCGCTCAGCATGGACCCGGCGGACCCCGAGTGGGCTGCGCGCACCGAGGCGAACCCCGCGCTGTTCACTCGGTGCTCGATGCACTGGATGGACGGGTGGAGCGACGTGGGCATGCGCGCCGTGCCCCGGACGCGGCTGCGGGAGACATTCGAAGCGAGCGACGCGGACGACGACGCGGACATCGTGGAGCAGATGTGCGCGATTCAACGCGCGGTGGGCGGCACGCCGCGGCAGTACGTCACGTTCGTGGACCAGTACCGCCGCATCTTCGCGAGCAAGCGCGAGGAGCACATGGAGTCCAAGAACCACCTCACCGCGGGTCTCTCCAAGCTCGAGGAGGCTGCCGCCGCGGTGGCGGAGCTCTCGGGCCAGGCTGCCGAGCAGCAGACGCTCCTGGCGGAGAAGCAGCGGCTCGCGGACGAGGCGTTATCGCGCATCACAGTGAGCATGTCGGCCGCGAGCGAACGCAAGAGGGAGGTGGAAAGTCTCAAGGAGAAGACGAGGACGGAAGAGAAGGACCTGAGCGTCCAGAAGGCTGGCATCGAAGACGAGCTCAAGGACGTGCAGCCCTTGATTGACTCGGCTCGCGCCGCGGTTGGCCAGATCAAGTCCGACAACATCAACGAGATCAAGTCGCTCCGAACGCCGCCGGAGGGTATTCTCGCCGTCCTCGAAGCCGTGCTGCTTCTGATGAACAACCCGGACACGAGCTGGGTTGGGCAGAAGAAGTTCCTCGGGTCGCGTGGCGTGAAGGAGGAGATCATCAACTTCGACGCGCACGTGGTGACGGCGAAGAACCGCGAGATTGTTCGGAAGATCCTCAAGGAAAAGGAGGAGTTGTTCGAGCACAAGAACATCCTGCGGGTCTCTGTCGCGGCGGCACCGCTGGCCGCGTGGGTCAAGGCACAGGTCAAGTACTCGCTGGTGCTGGAGAAGATCGCGCCGCTCGAGAAGATCCTCGGGCAGCTCTCCGACTCTCTGGACACGTCCACGCGTCGCGTGGAGGAGTGCGAGCGCGAACTCGAGGCGCTGGACCGCGAGGTTGTCGAGATGAAGGAGGAGTTTGGCCGTCGCACGAGCGAGGCGGAGGCGCTAAAACTCAACTTGAAGAAAGCGGAGGACCAGCTGGAAGCCGCGGAGCGGCTCCTCGGCAAACTCGGCGGCGAGAAGGACCGATGGTCGGAACAGGTCATCTCCATCGACGTCGCGCTTAAGGCTTTGCCGCTGAACTCGCTGCTCGCGGCGGGTTTCATCGCGTACCTCCCCGCGTTGCCGGAGGACCGGCGCGCGGAGATGACGTCGCGGTGGACCGAGTACCTGGGCGTCGAGCGCTTCGACCTGCGCCGGTTCATGTCCAGCGAGAGCGAGATGCTCAAGTGGAAAGCCGATGGCCTGCCAGGAGATGAGCTCTCCGTGGAGAACGCGGTGGTCATCCTGCACTCGACGCAGGCGCCGCTGATCATCGACCCGTCCGCGCAAGCCTCGGAGTGGCTCAAGGCGCACGTCGCGAAGGACGACGCGGCGTCGCTCGAGACGGTGACCGCGCACGACGCGCGCTTCGCGAACAAGCTCGAGCTCGCGGT
>MDSV01114641.1_pt1 | contig 39921 bp, 38 predicted proteins | sample 810851 | NCBI WGS metagenome assembly MDSV01 (sample SAMN05326640, study PRJNA326480) | marine metagenome | isolation source: seawater | place: Atlantic Ocean: North East | collected 2012 | reverse complement strand
CGTTGATAGGCTGGATGTGGAAGCGCAGTAATGCGTGCAGCTGACCAGTACTAATAGCTCAATTGGCTTGATTTATGCACTGAAAAAAATTTTTATTATGATTTTTGACCAACCAACATTAATGTTGATCCTTTTAAGATATTTTTTTGTATTAAAAAATCATCAAATTTACTTATAAATTTAACTTCATCTTTTCTATTTTTACCTCTTATACCACCAATAATTTTATCTTTGAAAGCGTCTTTGAAAATTTTCTTTTTTATTTTAAAATGTTTTGAAACATATTTTATAACTTCTTTACTTGAATCAATGGTGTTATCCATAGGAGATTGATCGAAACCCTTTTTTGACAAACTATAAGTATATTCCTTAAAAAGATTTTTAAATTTTTTATCAATATTTTTTTGATAATAATTTAATTTTTTAGTTTTATTTTCCCATGTTTCCGCAAGTGTTCTTGCGATGTATGCAAATGCTATATTTTGGTTATTGAAATCTCCCCTTAAGGGTTCTACAATTACAATAAGTCCTTTTTTATTTAATAATTGAGAGGCAATTTTCATAATATTCTTTGTATTTTCTAAATGATGCAAAGTTTTAAAAAAAATAATTGCATCAAATTTTTTGTTTAATTTATTAATATTTTCAAAAGAAGATTTAATAAAATTAATATTTTTAGATTCTTTTTTTTTTAAATTTTTATATGCAATTTCTTTAGCAATTTTCAAAGATTTTTCTGATAAATCAATAGCGGTACAATCATAACCAGATCTAGCAAGCTCAAAAGATAAAGTGCCGGCACCACATCCCACATCTAATACTTTTTTTTTATTTTTGAGAGAATTAATTACGAATTCTATTTTTTCTTTTATTGAAATTTTTCTTGTATCGTCGTATCTCCAAGGATTATTATAAAAAAATTTATTAACTTTTTTTGAACTTAAGTCAAAACTAATTTTATTTTTAGATCTTCTTTGAACTATTTTATCAAATGCTTTACCTTCAGCAATTAACTTAGATTTCATTAAAAATTTTTTAAAGTATCTCTAGATAAAGGACTATGACTTAAATCCATGCTAAGACCAATTTTTATAATATCTATATTGAGATCTTTTTCTGACTCTATAATGTTTTTAAAAAATAAATTTGCCAAAACATCTTTTCTATCAGTTCCAAACTCTTTTAAGTCAAAATATTTTTTAATTTTCTGAGCATTTTCCAAGTAAATTCCTAAATTTCGACTTATGGTCATGCTATTTCCCCATCTTATATTTACTATATAAACTCCTCCATCATCTCTAAATCTTATTCTTTCTGGTACAAAGAATTTACCCATATCATATATGTAATCATATATTTTATTGTCGGTAACAATATCAAAGTCTTTTGTTATTCCTTCTTTTCCAACAAACAAAGGATCTTTAGAAGCAACAGTACCATTGACAGCATTTGCTGTCATTTGACAGCCCGAATTACATACTTTGATATATGGGCAAGTTTTACATTCCGAATAATGCATAGAACCGTCTCTCCATTTTATCATTTTTTCGGAATAAATTTTCTTAAAATCTTTAGACCAAATACTTCCATAACTTTCTTCTTCATGTACGCAAGTGTGAAGATTTCCGTCAGCATTAATATTAATAACGTGACCTCTTTGAGACGGACAACCTCTCCCAACAAAATCTGAATATTTTACTAAATCACCCAAGAAACATAAAGGATAGCTAATAAGGGATCCTATATCAATTCCAAAATCTTTTTTTACTTGCAAAGCATCATCTAAGCTTTTTTTAACTTCTTCATGAGATAATACTAATTCATTATCTTTTTCTTCATTGGCTTTAGATACTTCTGAATAAACAGGTGGCACCGCTCTTGTAACAAAAAATTTAGAACAACCCAGTTCAGCCATATGTTTTCCTGTTTCATAAACTCTATGGCGGTTAGATTTTGTTACAACCATATTTGCGCTAACTCTTACTCCATTTCTGATGCAACTTTTAATGCCATTAATAATCTTTTTTAGAGAACCTTTTGATTGCATTATTTCATCATTTTCTGCTTCATCTATAGAAGGAATACTTGTTAAGCAGTGTTCTAATCCTAAACTTTTTAGCTCTTTCATTTTTTTATCATCAGCTAATATTAAATTGGTATTGCAACTAAAAGTCATATTTTGTTCATTTAAAATTTTCATTGCTGCAGTAAGGACTTTAAAGTTTGACATTGGTTCACCACCACTTAATATTACATGAAACACACCCATTTCTTTTAATTGTTTTAAAACTTTTCGAATTTTAATTAAGTCTAGTTCATTAATACCCATGCTTTCATCACGCCATGGATTATAGCAATGTTTACATTTAACATTGCATATCTCGGTAATTTCTAAATTCGCAACTGTTGGAGATTTAATTTCTAAAGAGTTATCAATCATTTTTTAATTTTTACATAAGGTAAAAAATCCTCTTCCTCCTCAAAGCTAATACCCTTGTTAGTCAAGGTATCAATAACTTTATTTATTTGTTCATTTTCTATTTTTTCGTTTGATTTTTCCATGTTTTGAATTCTAGCCCAACCAACTCCAGAAGCTTTAGACAAATCATCTACTCGCCATTTCAAAGCTGATCTTGCCATTCTTAACTGCATACCAGTAATTTTATTCATAAATAAATATTTAAAATATAATATTAATTAAAAAAAAACAAATAAAAAAATTTTAGATTACAAGGCATAAGATTGATTTAAATAATTTAATACTTAGAATTTTAAATTAATTAAGATATTTTGTTCTTTAGTGTCCACTTATTTTTTTTATATTCCCATAGATGTGCTGATCTAAAGCTATCTATGACTTTAAAAAAAGTTTTTTTGTCGATATCGATATATTCTAAAAAATCACCGAAATATTTTTTTGGAAATTCATGATCATATTGTTTTACAAGGTTAACTCCTTCCTCTCTTGTTATTTTTTCATTTCGGATTTCTTGAGCAGCATCATAAGTTGTTCTTCCAATCCCAAATTTAATTAAAGTAGTATAATAATGAAAATTATCAATTTTATCATCTATGCTTGAATATTTTGAATAAGTTCCCTCAGTTCTTTCTGTGTTTGACTTAAATCCTGTATTTTCTGAAGCATAATAAAAATTTTCCTGGGGATCCCATTTTAAAAAATAGCTCATATAGAAAACTTTAATTTTTTTTTGATTAATTTCTTTTTTTTCAGATGGCAAATATGGCTCCAGATCATTAATTTTGATTTTATATTCATTAATAATTTTTTTAATATTCATACCTCCCAAAATAGTATTATTCATATTAGAAGTTGAAAAAAATTTTGGACTCATAAGTGGATTTTTGTTTTCATCGGCTGCATGACCGTACTCAGCAGCATTTTCTCCATATATTATAAGTGGAATATTAAATTTTGTTGCGATTTTTGGAGCTATTGCTCTTTGGCCCACAATGAAAGGTTGGAATGGATGCAATAAATTTAAAAAGGCAATTTTTGTTAAAATCCTATGTATTTTTCCATTAGGTGTAAATAGTATATTATCTAATCCTCCAGTATGAATCCATTGAGTAAAATTTTTCCATCCTATATCTGTATAAAGATGTGGAGCCCATGTTACTGTTAATGGATTCATTCCATATTTGTATTTTAGCAAATGAGATACATAAGCACTGTCCTTACCTCCGCTACCAGGAACAATACAGTCATAACCATTTTTTTTTCTGTATTTTTCTAAAATTTTCAATAACTCTTTTTCTCTTTTTTCCCAATTAACTTGATTTTTTTTTTTATTTGAAAAATTGCAAGCAGAGCAAACACCATTTTTATCGAACTCAATACCTTTTTTCATATTATCGCTATTTTTAAACTCAACTACCGAATTTGGTCTTTGATTAGAAATTACACATTTTTTACAAAATTTTACTTCACTAGGTAGTCCATAAAGAGATCGATTGTTTTTCATTAGAGTCTTTTAATCCAATCTTTTAAAAATTCAAGTCCGACCTCTCCACTCTTTTCAGGATGGAATTGGGTTCCTATACAATTATTTTTTATAACCGCAGATGTATATGAGATTCCACTGTATGATGAGCTAGCCAGTTGATTATTTTTGTTTTTAAGATTTGCAACATAGGAATGAATAAAATAAAATTTATTATTTTGGTATTTTGATAAAAAAGAATATTCCTTTTTTTTTGAAAAATTAACTTTACCCCATCCAACTATTGGTAATTTAATTCCTTTCTTTTTAGTTAATTTAGTAACCTTTCCCCCTATAAAATTTAAACCTTTGTTTATGCCATTTTCTTCACCTTCTGTTAAAAGTAACTGCATTCCTAAACAGATACCAAATACAGATACTCCCTTTTTATAAGACTGGCTTAAAAGATTATAATATTTTTTTCTTATTAATTTACTACCATTAGAAAAAGAACCGACACCTGGAATAAAAATTATATCATAATTTTTTTTTTTATTTTCAGAAGCAAAAATTGGTTTATATCCAATTTTACATAAAGAATTGTACAAACTTTTTATATTCCCTAAGCCATAATCTAATATACAAATTTTTTTCACTTAATTTTTTTTCTAATTTCTTTTATTTCAATTTTTTTATAGTGAAGAGACGAAGCAAGAGCAACGCTTACATCAGAAAATTTATTTTTCAATTCTGTAATATGTTTGATGTTTCCACAACCACCAGAGATAATTAATGGAATATTAATAATATCATAAATTCTATTTAGAATGTTTATATCAAAACCTTTTTGAGTTCCTTCATAATCAATAGGAGTTAACAATATTTCTCCGCATCCAAAATCTTGTACTTTTTTAATCCATTCTTCAACATTTATTCCAGTTTTTTCTCTTCCTGAATATTTATATACTTCCCAATTTTTATTACTTATTTCCTTTGTCTCTATATAGCTAATAATACTACTTGATCCAAAATTATTTACTGCTTCTTTAAGAAAAGAAGGTTTTTCTGTTGCATAAGAATTTATAGCAACTTTATCAGCACCCGATTTTAATGCTTTTTCAATATCTTTTAAAGTTCTTATGCCGCCACCTATTGTTAAAGGAACAAATATATTTTTTACTGACTCATCAACAATGTGATACAGATTGTTTCTTTTATATAAGCTTGCCACTGCATCTATAAAGATAATTTCATCTATGCCTTCTGTATAATATTTAGATGCTATTTCTATAGGATTTCCAATTTTTCTTAATCCCTCCAAATTTATTCCCTTAATGACAAAATTATTCTTTATGTCAATTCTTGCTATAATTCTCATAATGAAGATAAATTATTTATATATTCATACTTATAAAAAGAATACAAAAATCTAGCTTTTGTATTGAAAAACATTTTAGCAAAGATCGACAAGTTTTAGTATCCTAAAATATAAATCTTTTAAAAAAATTTAATCTTAAATAAAATGATAGAAATATAAATATTACGATAAATACAAATAAATAATTTCGGAAATAATTCAATTTTATGATTCTATAAAAAAATTTTTTATTTTTTTCTTTTATATAGGTATTCTCTATATCTGCCTGACCCGCCTTGAAAATTACTAAGGCTAAAATTTAATAAATCATAATTTTTAAGATCTATTGGAAATTTAGAAGATGGAATTTCTTTGTATATTTTTAATTTTGAAAAAGATTTCAAGTTTGTATTTTGATGCAATATATATTTAGGTTTTATTTTGTTATTTATAATTTTGAAATAGTGTAAAAGCGATTTTTTACCCATTTCTGAAAAGCTATTAGAGTTAAATAATAAGTCAACTTTTAAACTTGAATTCCAAAATTCTTGTTCATTATACGGGATGAATACAATTTGATTTTTTTTTTTTAAAATGTCATTCGATACTGACTTTGAAATTATTATTTTTTTATTGAAATTTTTTCTAATAAAATAATATGCCACTTGAAGTGTTTTGTGTAAATCGATGTTAATATAATTAAATTTAAGTTTTCGCTTTAATAACTGTGATAAAAGACCACCATATCCACCACCTATTTCTAAAATAGTAGGAACTTTATTTCTATGAAATATTAAATTTTGAATTTTATTTGCATAATAATCATGTCTAGGTGTGTCATACAATATCAGTTTATTTTTAAAAATTATTCCATGAGGATTTCCAATATTTTTTTTGTTATCTAAAAATTTATAGTCTGATTTTTTTGTGTGTGTAAATTCTTCCCACGCAGAAATATTTTTTAATATATCTGAAACTAATTTTTCAGAATTTTTGATTTTCATTTTTGGTTTCCAGTGACTGCTAATTAAACCATATGACAAATGATTTCGAAAAAAATTAGAAAATAACTCTGATAAATTTTTTAAATTTGTAGTTTTAGCATTATTTCTTTTATTATTTTCAATCCATTCCCAAGTACCACCTAAAAACTGTTTTTTATCAAATTTTTTTTTAAAACTAACAATTTCTGATAAAATTTTACTGTCTTTTTTTGATAAATTTTTTTTATTTTTTGATTGGTCGGATAAATACAACTTTTTTAAATATTTTTTTCTTTTTGGATGTAAGGATTGATCAATTTTAGAAAAATAATTCATTAAGCAATGTGTTATAAGTATTTACAAAAAAAATAACAACTATTAACATTTATTGATTGAATTTGATTTAATCTATTTTTAACCTTTTATAATGGTTGTGCTACAGTCTATTACGGGTGTTGGTGTTTTAGTAATTGGGACCCCGATGTTGCTGTTATTTAATTTGAACTTGTTTGAAATTCTCTCTGTTCTATTACCCATATCAATTATAACTGGTTTATCTAGCTTTAATTGGAATAGTTCACGGTTTATTCAATTCGGGTGGATCTTTTTTGTCTTTATTTTTGACGTCTTACTTAAACAAAAATCAATCAAGATACAACTTAACATATTTTTATTTTTTTTTAGCTTTATTTCAATTCTTGATGTTCATTTATATTTTTTATTTAAAAATTAGTTTAAATAATTCTAAATTTGTTTTATTCGTAATTCCAATTGGCGTTATTTTAGATTTATAATTAGTATTTTAGGTGCGTTAACTTGTTTTGTTTTATTGTTAGATTATTAAACAACTTAATTTTATATCAATTCTTGCAATAGTTCGCATATTAAAAAAATTTATTGTATCATAAAAATTATAAGATGAATAAAAAAAAAATTAAAATAATAGGTTTTATTCCTGCAAAAAAAAACTCTATAGATCTTAAAAATAAAAATTTAAAAAAATTAAACAATTTATCGCTATTTGAATTAGCAATTTTAGCCGCAAAAAGATCCAAGCTTATTGATCAAGTATACATTTCATCTGACTCTGAAAAAATTTTAAAAAAAAGTAAACAATATAATATAAATACAATTAAAAGAAAAAAAATATTAAGTACTAATTCTTCTTCTGCAAATTCAGTTATATTAGACTTTATAAAAAATAAAATGAAGTGTTTAAAAGAAAATTTTATAATTGTGTATTTACAGCCCACGTCACCTTTTAGAAATAATCAACACATTGATGAATCTTTAAAACTATTTTTAAAAAATAAATTTAAATCAGTTTTGAGCGTAACAGAAAATAAAAATTTTTATAAATCGTTTAAATTAAATAGAGGATATTTAAAACCATATTTTGATGACAAGTTAGTTACAAACAATAGACAAAATTTAGAGAAAATTTACTCTCCGAATGGGGCAATTTATATTTTTTTTTCTTATGATTTTATTAATAAAAAAAAAATTAATTTTATGAAAACAGGTTATTATATCATGAATAGAATACATAGTATTGATATAGATAATTTAGAAGATTATGAATTAGCAAAGTATTTAAGTAAAAAATATTTAAAATTTAAAAAATGAATTTTCAAATTGGTAATAGAAAAATTAACTCAAAAGAAAACCCTCTTATTATTACAGAAATTGGAATTAACCATAATGGAAACATAGATCAAGCTATCGAAATTGCAGACAGCGCAATAAAATCAGGAGCAGAAATTTTAAAACATCAAACTCATATACCCGATGAGGAAATGTCATTTGAGGCAAAAAAAACGATACCAGGAAACTCAAAAAAATCTATTTATAATATAATTAAATCATGTGCCTTAACCGAAAGCGATGAAAGAAAACTCATGAATTATATAAAATCTAAAAAAAAAATTTTTATAAGCACTCCATTTTCCAAAGCTGCAGTTGATAGATTGATCAAATTTGATGTTCCTGCATTTAAAATTGGCTCAGGAGAATGGAACAATTTAGAATTAATAAAATATATATGCAAATTTAAAAAACCAATAATAATGAGTACAGGTATGAGCTATTTGAATGAACTAATACCAACTATTAATTATATAAATAAAAAAAAAATTCCTTTAGCTTTGATGCATTGTACAAATCTTTATCCTACACCATTAGAAAAAAGCAGACTTAATTCAATTACTCAAATGTTGAAAATTTTCAAAAAAAATATAATTGGTTATTCAGATCATACTGTTGGTTTATATGCTTGCTTTACAGCTTTAAGTTTGGGTGCTTTAATAATAGAGAAACATTATGTTGATAGTCATTCAAGAAAAGGACCTGATGTATCTTGCTCAATGGATAAAAACCAATTAAAGGAATTAATTAAAGCCTCTAAATTAATAAAATCTTCTCTGCCGGGAAAAAAGGAACCACTAAAAGAAGAAAAAGTGACAATGAATTTTGCATTTTCATCTGTAGTTTCAAAAAGGCCAATCATGATTGGTGAGAAACTGACAAGAAAAAATATTTGCCTTAAAAGACCAGGAAATGGATATTTTAATTCCAAAGACTTTCTTAAAATTTTAGGAAAAAAAACACGAAAAAAAATAAAACCAAATGTTCAAATTAAAAAAAATGATATATTATGAAAATTGTTACTTTTATAACAGGAACTAGAGCAGATTATGGAAAAATAAAATCTCTAGTTAAAGAACTACAAAAAAAAAATAAAAACTTCAAGACAAACTTAATTATTACGGGAATGCACAATGTCAAAAGTTTAGGAAATACTGGGGATGAAATAACTAAAGATCATATTAAAAATTGTTACAGATTTAACAATCAATCAAAAAATAAAAATATGGATATAGTGTTAGCTAATACCATAAGAGGGATTAATAAATTTATAAAAAAAAATAAAACTGATTTGATTATAGTTCATGGTGATAGAGTGGAATCTTTAGCTGGAGCAATAACAGGATGTTTGAATAATATAAAAGTAGCGCATATTGAAGGTGGAGAAATATCAGGAACTGTTGATGAAATTATAAGACATTCAATTTCAAAATTATCACACTTGCATTTTGTGACAAATAAAATAGCAAAAAAAAGATTAGAACAAATGGGAGAAATAAAAAAAAATATATTCACAATAGGTTCTCCAGATATTGATATACTTTTAAAAAAAAATTTACCATCATTGCAAAGTGTTAAAAAAAGATATGGAATTAATTTTGAAAATTATTCTGTATGTATTTTTCATCCAGTAACAACTGAAATTCTAAAAATTAAAAAACAAACTCAGTTACTTTTTAAAACACTCAAAAAAAGTAATTTTAATTATGTTTTGCTTTTACCCAATAACGATCTAGGAAGTGAGATAATTTTGAATGAAATTAAAAAATTAAAGAAAAAAAGGTTAAACAATTTTAAAATATTGCCTTCTATGAGATTTGAGTATTATTTAACACTTTTGAAAAATAGTCGATTTATAATTGGAAATTCTAGTTCTGCAATAATGGAGGCACCATATTATGGTGTACCAACAATAGACATTGGAACAAGACAAAAAAACAGAGCAAAAATACAGTCTATTTTTACTGAAAATAATTTTTTTAAAATATCAAAATTGATCGACAAATTTAAAAAAAATAAGAGTAAATTTAAAGCTTTGAATTATTTTGGTACTGGAAATAGTCAAAAAAAATTTCTATCTATATTAAATCAAAAAAGAGTTTGGAAAATTAAAAATCAAAAACAATTTATTCAATTAGATTTTTCTAAAAAAATATTTTTATAAATTGATATATAATTTTAAGGTTCCCATTGATATAATTTCCAAATCTACTTTCATCAACTCTTTTCTTTGACTTGATATTGATATTTTTTACCGGAAATTTTTTTTTACATATTTCATAAATTAATTTTGCAACATCTACGTTGCTATTTAATTTTTTTTTATCAATCAAACTTAAATTTATTGCTCTATAACCACAAAATAAGTCTTTAATGTAATATTTTTTGCTAAATATAAAGCCAATTATTTTTTCAAAAATTCTATTTTTTCTATCTCTATTACCTATAACAATCTCATAGTTTTTTAGAGAGTTTATAAATTTAGGAATATATTTTGGATCATGCTCAAAATCTGCATCTAGTGTTATTGCATATTTGTAATTTAACTTTGCAAACAATAAACCTTTTTTAATTGAAAAATCATATCCTTTACTGGTTTTATTTTTAATTATTTTTAAATTTGAAAATTCATTTTTTATTTTATCAGTATCGTCATTAGAATTATCATCAATAATTAATTTTTTTATTTTATATCTTTTAAGATGATTGAATAATATCTTGAGATTTAAATACTCGTTCTTTGAAGGAATAATTATTAAAATGTCTTTAAATAAAATAGATTTATTTGAGGTCACTCTTTTTTATATAATCGCCAGATTTTATACTCCTGTGTATTTTTTTTCCAACAATTTTTTTCCAATGTTTGAGTGGCAAAGCATTTCTTGGAGAAGGTCTTAAAAAAATTAAATCATTTTTCGATATTTTTTGATTTTTTTTAATATTAGTATTAACTCTAATGGACCTTCTTTGTAAAACCGCTGTTTGTTTTTCATTATTTTCAATTTTTTTCTTCCCATCACCCATTGATATTTCCAATTCTCTGGTTGCATCTACCATTTCTTTCCAAGTAATAGGGTTCATTGAAAATTTATGATCTGGTCCTGTTCTATTGTTATTATCAGTAAAATGTTTTTCAATTACACGTGCTCCAAGAATTATAGATCCAAGAACCGTTGCATGTCCAAAAGTATGATCACTTAAACCAAGAATTATATTAGGAAATTTTTTTTTAAATTCTTTTAAGACATTCAAATTAATAAATTTATAGTTATCTCTTGATGCTGTATAATTTGTATTACACTGCATTAGAACTATATTTTTATTAAATTTTTTTATCTGATTAATTGCATCTACTACTTCCTTGATGTTTGATGCTCCAGAAGCAAGTATTACAGGTTTATTTTTTTTAGCTATATAAGAAAGCATATCAAGCCAAGTAATATCACCCGAGCCAATTTTATAAGCAGGAACATGGGGAAACAAATGATCAACCATATATTTTGAATAAGGACTACTAAAAAATTCTATTCCAGCTAGTTTGCAGGTTTTTTTTAATTCTTCTGTCCAATTCAAGTTTATTGAAGCATCCTTATAAACTTCGAATACAGATTTTTTCCATTTTTTTTGGTGAGAAAATTTATTGCCAAGTGATTTAAATCCAAAATCACTCACTATTGTCTCTGCAGAAAAGTGTTGGAATTTTGCAGCATCTGCTCCAGCCTCAGCACAAAGATAAATCAATTCTTTTGCCTTATTTAAATTTCCATCATGATTTGCAGCAATGTCAGCAATAAAATATGTTGAACTATTGTTGGATATAGTTTTTTTTCCTATTTTAAATTTTAACATTTTTAAATATATTCTTTACACAACTTATGTATTTCTTCATTAACATCATACTTTTTATTTTTTAATAATCTACATATTTTGCTTATATTCATAGTCATATCTAATGGTCTGGGAATTATTTTAGATGAGTAATTAACACTTTTAAATTTTCTTTTTAGTTTAAGAATATTACAAATTTTAACAATGAAATCTTTCTTAGATATTTTATTTTTCGAACCAATATTGTAGGCGTCACAATTAAATGAATTCAGATTTTGTACAATAATATTTGCTAAAGTTGAAATATGTAAAGGATTAAAAAATATATTTTTATATAAAAAAATTTTATTTATTTTTTTGTTTATAATTTTGTCATGAAATGTTCTTAATTTTTTATCTTTATGAATAAAATTTACTCTAAGCACAGAACCTTTATTTTTTAATACAAATCTTTCTGCAATAATTTTAGATCTTCCATAATTATTTAATGGATTGGCATTTTTCTCCTTGCTTGCACCAGTGTTAGAATAAACTTGATCTGTGGATATGTATATTTGTTTAATTTTTTTTAGCCCACACACACTTGATACAATGTGCGCGGTTAATATATTATCATTAAAGCATTTAAATTTATCATTTTCACATTCATCAACATCTATATTTGATATGGTATTTATTACTATATTTGGTTTTATTGTATTTAAAAGTTTTAAAAAATTTTTTTTGTCAATAAAATCACTAAAAAATTTATTTTTTTTTGATCTAGTTTGTCCAAAATAAATTATTTTATTATTTGCTAGTTCTTTACAAATTGCTTTTCCCAATGAACCATTAGCACCTAATACTAACACTTTATTCATTTTATTTTTTAAATAATTTCTTAGCTATTTTAAGATCAATTGGTGTATCGATATCAATTGCATTATTTCTTTCTATTTTAAAAAATCCAGTATTGTTATTAATAAGTTTTTTTTTTTTCATAAATGATTTTGTTTTAAAAAAATAAAAATATCCACAATCATGATACATATTTTTTATTTCTTGAGAACGTTTGTTACTAAATTTTTTCCACTTAAAACTAATCTTTCTATCTTTTATATTTAATGCTCTAAATATCGGGTAATCATATTCTGTAATTGAAATCATACTATCGAATTTACCTGATTTAAATATTTTATAAGCATTTTTTAAATCGTTATATCTTAAAAGAGGTGTAGCCGGATAAATACAACAAATAAATTTATATCTTTCTAATCTATTTTTTTTAATTTCTCCTAAGAGAAGTTGGTCTGTTGTTATTTTATCTCCCGAAAATTTTTTTTCTCTTAAACCAAAGTTTTTAGCGCCATATTTATTTCCTATTTTTAAAATTTTTTTTGAATCTGAGGAAACAACTATGTTGTCAAAAATTTTTGCTTTTTTAGCAGTTATTATAGTTCTTCCTAAGAAAGGTATTTTAAAAAATTTTAGTATATTTTTATTCTTAATTCTTTTACTACCTGATCTTGCTGGTATTATGCATAATAGATTGTTCATTATTTTGCTAATAAATATATAATAAATAATGTTTCAGTTTTTAAATCATTTAAGTTATATATTTTAAAATTTTTATCTAATGAAAAATAGAGCCATATCATTTGAACATGAAAAAAAGATATGGGATGCTGAAAATTTATTTTATTTAAATGCAAAAACATCAAGAATTTCTAAATTTATATATCATTATGAAATTTATAAAAAAATTTTAAATATTCCCGGAGATATTCTCGAGTTCGGTGTATTCAAGGGGGCTTCTTTCTCAAAGTTCCTATCTTTTAGAAAAATTTTGGAAAATCAAGATAGTAGAAAAATAGTTGGATTTGATGATTTTGGAATATTTACTGCTAAAGGAAGCATTGAAGATAAAAATTTTGCAAAAAAATTTCATAAAACTTTAGGAAAAGGATCAGATGATAAAAAATTAGATGCTCTTTTAAAAAAAAATAATCATGAAAATTTTGAACTTGTTAAAGGAGATGTGGTAAAAACTTTACCAAATTATATTAAAAAAAATAGTGGTTTCAAAATTGCACTTCTTCATCTTGATTTAGATATTTTTAGGCCTACAAAATTTGTATTGAACAAACTATTTAGTAGAATGCAAAAAAATGGAATAATTTTGATCGATGATTATGGAGAAATACAGGGTGCAACCAAGGCAGTTGACGAATTTTTTAAGAAAAGAAATTGTAAAATTCAAAAACTAAATTATTATAAAAGACCGTCGTTTATAATAGTATAAGTAATATGCTCAGCATTAAAAACACTTTTGTAAATAGAAAAAGTTGGATTAATACTCGATCAAGTACAATTTTTCCGGTCTATTTAAATAATAATAATGATCAAATTTTAGTTTTTCAGAATTATTGGAAATGGAAAAGTAATATATTAAATATTAATTTTATATTAACATTAAGAGATCAGAACTCTAAAATTATTAATCAATTAAAATATAAAGTAAAAAATCACAATGAAATTTCAATTAAAAAATATTTTAAAATTAAAAAAAATTTTATTGGACAAATCGAATGTGAAATTGAGTCTAATAAAAATTTAAAATTTCCCTACCCCGCATTACTTTTATTTTATAAAAATAAAAATGGTTTTGAGAGTGTTGCACATTCTGCAGGAAGACACTTAAATTCAAATGAAAAAATAAAATCTGCATATTCAGAAAGTAATTTTTATGCAATTTTTAACAATATTTTTACTTCCTTTGTTCATATTTTTTCAGGTAAAAAGATTAATTTAAGAAAAAATTTTATAAAAGTTAAAATTTATGATGAAAAAAATAAATTATTAATTTACAAAAAAATAAAAAATTTATTTACAAAACCTTATAGCTCAAAAATTTTATTTATAGAAAAATATTTAAATAAATCAGAACTAAAAAAAGTCTTTGAAAAAAAAATTTATATAAAATTAAATTTTGATATAAATAATATTTTTGGTAGACTTATTGTTGGAAACTATGACAAGAAAAATGATGCTTTTTTTGTCACTCATACATTTAGGGCCCACACATCTAAAAATAAAAACTTAATTTCACCAAGTAAAAAATATAATTCAACTGGATATTTACCTTTAATGAATTGTAAACCACTAAATTTAGTTGCTAAGAGTTATCCGACTAACGCTCCTTGTGAAACTAAATATAATAATATTAATATTTTGGAAAATAAAGTAACAAGAAATAACCAAAGTATAATTACTGGAGGAAAAAAATCAAAAATTTATGAGATTAGGCAAGATGGTAACAGTTTTAATGTAATTGAATTTAAAAAATCTATTCCAGATAGATTTAATGTAGAATTTAATTATTCTCTAACTAATTCAAGGCATCCAACAGATATTGCTGACGGAGTTAAAACTTGTTATCAGCCAAAAAAAATGAATCATTGGGGTCATGGTATCTCGAAAAACAATTATGAAACTTACATATTTATTGCTAATTATTCTAATGATTTTAATGATAAAAAAAGCGAAAAAATAAAGTTAACCCTTTTTTCAAATTCAAAAAAAATACAAAAAAAAATTAATATTCCATATTCTTCACACAGAGTAGTAAAATTGAAAAACTTAAAAAAAAAAAATTAATTCAGATTATTTTTCTTGGTATATTACAGCAAAAAAAGTGAATTTAAATATTTACTGGGTCTCTTTTAAGAAAACAGGGTCAATATGTGGAGATCATGCCTTCTAATAAAAAAAATATAATAATAATCCTAATAGATGCATTGAGATTTGATAGGCTTAAATCAGGAGGTTATAAATATAATCTTACACCCAATCTGAATAAGATAATAAAAGACGGTTCTTTAGTAAAAAATCATTTTGCTAATGGGTGTCCTACCTCAGTTTCGTTTCCATCGATTTTTACATCAACGTATCCACTTGACTATAGTGGTTATAATGATGGTATAAAAAATAGACCAAAAACTTTTGCAGAAGTTTTTAAAAAAAATGGATATAATACTTTTGGTATCACAAGCGCACATCCCTCCGGTGACCACTTTTATTACAATAGAGGATTTAGAAATTATGAAAATTTACTAGATTTTTATCAATGGTTTAGACAATGCTTAAAAGTATTTTTAAGAGAGGATTTAAACAGATATCAAAGAAATCAAATATCCAAACATCAAATGATTGAAATTTTATCAAAAAATTATAGTGATATACTTCATTCAACGCTTAAATATGTAAGTCAATTTGAAGATCTAAATATAAAAAGTAAAAATTTTAATATCAAAAATAAATCAAAAATAATTGAAGAAATAAATATTTTAAAACAAAACCCAGAAATAATACTCAATAAATTTTTAGAATTTGATTATTTGTATTATAAATTTTTAGGTGTCTCTAAAATTTCTAAATCAGTTAAGTTTTATATAAAAACTAAAGAAAAATTTCGATCAAAAATAAATAATGTAATTAATTTATTTCCAAGAAGAAAAATTTATGAGTCTAGAGAGATTTTTAATAGGTTTAAAATATTTCTTTCCACAAAAGACAAAAATCCTTTTTTGGCTTTTATTCATTTGTTTGATGTACACGACTCTAAAAATTTAACCTTTAAATTTTCATATGCATATATTAAAAATTTTATTAAACTTCTCTTTTTAAGAAAATTTAAATTTGGGGGATTTGTGTATGACCTTGCAGTCATGCATGTAGATAGTGAAATAGGAAAGTTTTATAGATTTTTAAAAAAAAAAAAACTCTTAGAAAATTCATGTATAGTCATAACAAGTGATCATGGACTAAAAACTGGTTTTCCTTACAGGGCAAAAACTCATTTAAGAACAGATTTATCACAACAATTTTTTGAGGAATTTTTAAAAGTTCCTTTAATTTTTTACCCAAAGCTAAACAAAAATTTTGATCAAACAAAACTTTCAAGCCATATAGATTTTGCTCCTACATTATTAGATATTTGTGAAATACCAAAAGAAAATAATTTTAAAGGAAAATCTATATTAGATAAATGTTATTCCACATCTTTTGTTTTGGCAGAAAATACAGGGACAGGTATTTGTGACGTATTATCAAAAAACATTTACATATGTTTAAGAAATCAAAAAATTAAAATTGTTTATGAAGTCAGTAGCAAAATAATTAAGGAAAGAGATGTATTTGATATTGTAAAAGATCCAAATGAGTTTAATAACTTAGTTAAATCTGATTTATTTAAAATTGAACGAGATAATTTTTATGTTATTGCAAAAGATAGGTTAAATAAAATTTATAGTTATGTTTAACAATAAAAGTATACTTATTACTGGTGGTACTGGATCGTATGGTATTAGTTTAATTAAAAAATTAATCAAAAATTATACACCTAGGCGTATAATTATATATTCAAGAGATGAGTTGAAACAATTTGAACTTTCTAAAAAGTTTAAAGTTTTAAATTCAAAAGCTTTAAGATTTTTAATAGGAGATATAAGAGATAAAGATAGATTAAATCTAGCTTTAAAAGGTGTTGACTTTGTTTTTCATGCGGCAGCACTTAAACAGGTACCAGCTGCGGAGTATAATCCTATGGAATGTATTAAAACGAATATAATTGGAGCAAATAACTTAATCGAGTGTTGTATAAACAATGATGTAAAAAAAGTTATAGCTCTATCAACAGACAAGGCTGCGAATCCAATAAATTTATATGGAGCTTCCAAATTAGCTTCAGATAAACTTTTTGTTGCCGCAAATAATTTAGTTGGACCCTCAAAACTCAGATTTTCTGTTGTTAGGTATGGTAATGTTGTAGGGTCAAGAGGTTCCGTTCTACATGAATTTAATTCTGAAATTAAAAAAGGAAAAAAAATTCTTCCAATTACACACAAGGATATGACAAGATTTTGGATCACACTAGACCAAGGTATCAATTTTAGTATTCAATCCATGAAACTAATGAGGGGAGGAGAAATATTTGTTCCAAAGTTACCATCAGTCAAAATTACAGATTTAGCAAGATCATTTAAAAAAGATATTGGTTTTTATTATATTGGAATTAGGCCAGGAGAAAAAATTCATGAAATAATGTGTCCTTCCGACGACTCACATAGAACAATTGAATTTAAAAATTATTTTATAATTACACCTACAGTATTAACAAGATTAAATAAAAATAATTATTTAAAATCAAAGGAAAATGAAAAGGGCAAATTTGTTAAACCTGGTTTTGAGTATAACTCAGGTAATAATAAGAAATATTTAAATATTAAACAAATTTCAAATATAAATAGATCAATTTTAAATTGATTAAAAATAACTATTTATGAAAATTTTGATTACAGGTTCAGCTGGTTTTATAGGGTTTCATTTGTGCAAATTCCTTTTAAAAAAAAAATTTATAGTTTACGGTCTTGATAATTTAAATAGTTATTATGACTTAAATTTAAAACTTAAAAGATTAAATATTTTAAAAAAAAATAAAAATTTTAAATTCTTTAAAATTGATTTATCAAATAAATCTTCTTTGGATAAAGCACTCAAAAACATTAAATTAGAATATGTAGTAAATCTTGCTGCTCAAGCTGGAGTTAGATATTCTATTACAAATCCAGATGAATACTTGAGCAGTAATTTAATAGGTTTTTGTAACCTGTTAAATATAATTAAGAAAAAAAAAATAAAGCATTTTTTATTTGCTAGCACAAGTAGTGTTTATGGTATTAGTAAATCGAAAGCATTTAAAGAGGACCATCCAGCAGTTTTTCCAATTCAATTTTATGCTGCTACAAAAAGATCAAACGAATTGATAGCTCACTCTTATAGTTATCTATATAAAATCCCTTCAACAGCATTAAGGTTTTTTACTGTTTACGGTCCATGGGGTAGACCAGATATGGCACTTTTTAAATTCACTAAAAATATCTTAAATAAAAAAAAGATTGAAGTTTTTAATAACGGAAACCATAAGAGAGATTTTACTTACATTGATGACGTTGTTAGATCAATTTACCTTACAATTAGAAAACAACCAAAAACAAAAAAAAACTTTTCATTTTCGGATAGTAATAACGCCCCATTTTCTATTCTTAATATTGGTGGAGGTAGAAAAGTAAAATTAATGGATTTCATAAGAGAAATTGAAAAAAACTTATCTTTAAAAGCAAAAATCAAATTTTTACCTTTACAAAAAGGTGATGTTTTAGAAACGAGCTGTGATACAAAAAAAATTCATAAACAAATTGGATTTGTTCCAAAAATAAATCATAGAGTTGGAATTAAAAAATTTATAGATTGGTATCGATCATATTATAAAAAGTAATATATATGGAAGCCATAAAGATCGTTTTTTCATTATTAAGTAAATCACAAAAATTAAATTTTTTTAAAATTTTCTTTTTAATTTTAATAATGACAGGTTTAGAAACTTTCGGAATCGCATTAGTGATTCCAGCTGTGAAAGTTTTAATTTCAAGTGATTTTTATTTAACTATAAACCAATTCATAAAACCAGTTTTAAATATAAATTTAGAAAAAATAGATATTATAATTTATGGCTTAACATTTATTTTGATTTTTTTCATTTTCAAATTTTTATTCTCAATTTATACTATTTATAAACAGCTTAATTTTAATTATGGTGTATTAGTTAAAAGTTCAAAAGAACTTTATGATGGCTATTTAAATCAAGAGTACGAGAGATATACACATAGAAATTCATCTCTTTTGGTCAGAAATGTAACAAACTTAATTGATAAATTTAATGGATTGTTAGAAAATTTGTTTACAATACTTACTGATTTTACTCTTTTTATAGGTGTAGTAGGTTTTTTGCTCTACTTAGATTTTCTTGGTACTACAATTATTTTTGGTCTATTTATTTTGATTGCTGGTGCATATTATTTAGGAACAAAAAAAAGATTTAATATTTGGGGAAAGCTTGCAGTCAATTATGAATTTTTAAAATTTAAATTTTTATATGAAGGTTTGACAAGTTTAAAAGATATACGTATCTCAAAAAATGAAGAGTATTTTTCTAGAAATTACACCAGTTATGTCTCTAAATATGGTAGAATTTCTTTGATTAGAAATTTTATTAAAGTTTTACCAAAACAAACCTATGAAATTGTAGCTGTTTCAAGCTTAGTTATATTGAGTTTGAGTATATTATATCAAGGAAAAACTCTAGAAAATTTTTTACCAACTGCAGGAGTTTTTGCTGTTGCTGCATTTAAAATACTACCTTCAGGAAATAGATTGCTTTTAGCATTCCAAAGTATGAGATTTCATTATCAAGGGCTAAAAATTTTGAAAGATGAATTAAAAGAGATTAAGACTTACAATAAAGAAATAATTCAAAGTCAAAATTCTGATTTAATTGAACTAAATAATAAAATTGAGATTATCAATTTAAATTTTAAATATAAATTGAGAGATACATTAGTTTTAAGAGATATAAATCTAGAAATTAAAAGGACAGACTCTGTTGGAATAATTGGTGAAAGTGGAAGTGGAAAATCTACCTTAATGGATTTAATTATTGGTTTATACAAACCCACAGAAGGAAAAATTTTATGCGATGGAAAAAATGTAAATACAAATCTCAAATCATGGTACGAGAATATTGGATACGTCCCACAGAGTATTCAGTTATTTGATAATAGTATAAAAATGAATATTGCATTTGGTGTTGACGAAAAAACAGTTGATAATGAAAGAGTAAAAGAATGTCTTAGAATGACAAAACTTCTCGATTGGGTAAATTCGTTAGATCAAAAAGACGAAACTATTGTGGGTGACAAGGGTATCAGAATATCGGGTGGGCAACGTCAAAGAATTGGCATTGCAAGAGCACTTTACAACAAACCTAAAATTTTATTTTTTGACGAATCTACAAATTCACTAGATATAGAAACAGAAGATCAACTAATGAATGAAGTAAACACCTTGTTAACAGGTATAACCAAAATTATAATTTCCCATAGAATGGCGACACTTAAAAATTGTGGTAAAATTTATCTTATTAAAGATGGCAAGGTTCATGATAGTGGAAGCTACGAAAAAATGTCAAAATTATATTGAAAAATAATGAGCGAAAAAGATAAAATAATTTGTACATGCGCAAATCTAAGTGAAAAAAAAATTAATGATTATTTTGATTTAAAAAATAATTCTGTAAGTTCATTTCAAGAATTTTTGAACGATACTAGAGCAGGTACTTTCTGTACAGCTTGTAGACTAGATTTGGAAACTATTTTTATTAAGAAAAATCAAACTGATTTTAAGCTCAATAACATTGAAATAAAAAATACAATTAATTTAAAAAAAAAAATTTACCATTTTATTGATAAGGTTTTACCTAAAATTACTTTAAAAAATCGAAATTATTTTCCAATATTACACATAAAAGAAGTAGAATTTAACCAATCTATTTGGATAACTAATATGAGAATAATTTCTGAAAAACTAAGATCTAAAATTAAAATTGATGATGTGGATGTAGAAATTAATCTATATGATTCTAGAGGTTCAAAAGTATGGAGTAGTTCAAAATTAGTTAAAGTGGACTCAAGAGAAGTATTTGCAATTCCTTCGGAAAAGATTTTGGAAAAAGATTTTGAGATCTCGATTGGATGGGTTGAAGTTTTAAGAAATTTCAAAATAAATTGTAGCAAAGGAACAACTCGACCACAAATAATGGTTTATGCTAAAAATTCAAATTGTGCTGTTCATGGTCAGGATATAGGATTTACAAAAGAAAATTCTCACTCGTCACTATTTCGACCTGACGTTGATATTCAAATATTATCTTTCATCAACCCATCAAAAAAAACAATAGAATTAAAAATTGAGCCTCCTACAGGTGAGAATGAAAGCTTAAATAATTTAGAGTCTAATTTAATTAAAATTAAAATTCCACCAAAAGGATCAATAATTTATAACATTAATAATGATGATAGATTTAAAAGTTTTGTTAATAAATATTTTACATTGGTTTGGAAGGGATCTGGAAAATATAAATCCCATATTTATTGTATGTCAAAAAATTTCAGATATATCTCATTAGATCACTTGTAAAATTTTATGTATCATTACTTGTTACCTTTAATTATTGCTTTCCCAAGAGGATATGACGTAAATGTTATTATACCTTTGTGGCAAATCTCAGACAGATTAGTTTTAAATAAGCAAGTAGAGATTTTGATTACATGTAATTTAATAAATGATGGTCAAATTTTAATTAAAAAAGAAAAAATAATAAATTTATCAAAAGAAAATTCTGAAAAAAAAACTGAAAGTTTGAAGTTTAATGAAATTGAGGGTTTGGAAAATCCATCTTACATAGAAGTTGAGATTGTATCAAAAAATAAAAACTTAATTTTTAAAAATAATAATGGACTATCGTTTTACTCTATATTCTCCTCAGAATTGAAAAAGACTTTTTTTTCAGACAACGCGTTTAAGACAGGAGCTCCAAACGTTATTTTTCAAATTTCAAAAATAAAAAAATTTGTAGATACTTACTCAGCAATTAATGTGAATAAAAGTAAATTTTTAGGTGAAACTATGCTATTTATTAATCCATTTAAAAAAAAAATAGTATGCAAAATTGTTGATGAGTTAAACAATTCCTTAGACTTAATTATACCACCAGAGAGCTGTAGACAAAAAAAAATGAATTATTTTAATGATTTTAGAAAAATTAATAATTGGCAGGGTCATGTCCAAATTTATGCAACAAATAGACTAATTACCTTTAACTTCAAACATAAATTAGATGATGATCAATTTATTTCAGATATTGAACATTTAGATCCATATAGATTAGAAAATACAACAGTTTCACTATCAGAATTAGCTAGAATAAAAGTTGGAAATTTTATAAAGAGGCTGAGAAAATCATGATAACTTTAGGAATTAATTGGGGTGACAGTTCTACAGTTTCATTAATGAAGAATAATGAAATTATCTCAGCTTATGGTGAGGAAAGATTTTCAAGAATTAAAAATGATATGAGTTATCCTTACAGAGCAATTAAGCAATGCTTAAAAGACCTTAATGGTAAAAAAGTAGATTATGTGGCACTTGGAGCAAAAGGTTATAGTTATGAAAGTATTCTGGCAAATATTTATAAACTATCAGTAAAAGATATGATTTGGTTGCAAAATAACTATTATCATGATCTTTTTTACAAAAATAAAAAGAAATCATTTCTAAAAACAACAAAAAAATTTTGGAATAAGAATCAATATCCTGAAAAATATTGGAAAAATGTTGATAAGAAAAAAATTCATACATTCTCTAAAGATGTTGAGGATATTGTTTCTAAAAACTTAAATATATCAAAAGATAAAATAATTAAGATAGATCATCACACTTGTCATTCTAACTATGCTTATTATTCATCACCTTTTAAAAATAAAAAGTGCTTAGTATTTACTATGGATGGATATGGAGATGGCTTGAATGCAACTATATCTATAGGAAATAATGGTCAGTTAAAAAGGATTTACCAAACAGATAAATGTATTGTTGGAAGAATATATAGCCATATTACCTTATTGTTAGGAATGAAAAGATTGGAACATGAATATAAACTTATGGGACTTGCCCCATATGGAGAAAAATACTTTAATAAGGAATGTTATAAGATTTTTGATGAAATAATTAAATTAAAAAAATTTAAATTTGTAATTAATAAAAAACCGCAAGACTCGTATTTTCATTTTAAAAATAAACTTGAAGGTTTCAGATTTGATACTATTGCGTCTAGCTTACAACTATGGGTCGAAAATATTATAACTAGTTGGGTAATTAATGCTGTAACTTCCACTAGAATTAAGAATGTTTGTTTTTCTGGAGGAGTAGGCATGAATGCGAAAGCGATGGGTAAACTTTTAGAAAACAATAAAATAAAAAATTTATGGGTACCAGGTGCTGGGCAAGATGATTCAACCTGTATTGGAGCTTCTATAGAGGTTAATAAAAGTTTTAATAAAAACAATAATAATTTTGTTAATTTAAAAAACCTTTACTTTGGAAATAATGCAAATGATGAGGAGAATAAATTTTTTAAAAATAAAATAGACAAAAAAAAATTTCAAATTTATAAATTTTCAAATAAAAGAGCCGCATTATTTTTATCTAAGGGAAAAATTTTAGGGAGAGTCGTTGATAGGATGGAATTTGGACCAAGATCTTTGGGAAATAGATCTATTCTTGCCGATCCAAGAAATTTAAATACAAAAACTAAAATTAATGCAAAAATTAAAAATAGAGATTTTTGGATGCCTTTTGCTCCATCAATAATTGATAATTGTGCTGAGAAATATATTCTAAATTCAAGAAAAACTATTTCTAGCCATATGGCCTTGACATTTAAAACAACAAAACTTGGATATGAAAAAATTATAGCGGCTTGTCATGATGCAGATAAAACAGTTAGAGCTCAAATTGTTACAAAGAAATTAAATTCTGGATATTACGACCTCATAAAAGAATTCAAAAAAATAACAGGTTGTGGAGCTTTATTAAATACTTCATTTAATTTACATGGATTTCCAGTTGTTAAAAATATTTCTGAAGCCTACGATGTACTAAATAAAAGTGATTTAGATGGTTTAATTACAAAAAATTTTATAATCTTAAAAAAATAATATATTTAATTAAATTAAATATTTCTTAACATATTCATAATTTATCTTTGTTTCACTATTTTTAAGTTCTTTTAATAACCCTTTAAAATCTGCTGTATATTTTTTCTTATATTTGCTTGGAATTACTTTTACCCTTTTTTTTAAAAGCCTCATGTGATCTGAAAAATAATTTTCGTTATAAAAAAGCACAATTTTTTTATTTGTACATAATGAATACCCAAATGTAGATGTACAAGTATAAGTAAATATTATAGTATCAACATCTTTTAGATCTTGATCTTCAAATTTCTCAAATATTATTTTATCTACTATTTTTTTGTATATTTTTTCTATCCCACCCAATCTTTCCGGATGAGGCTTGTAAAAAACATTAAAATTATTTTTTTTTAAAAAATTGATCAATTCAATTTCAAATAACATTTTACTCCAAAAGAAAGCAGGTGGTCCTTCATCATAATATTTTCTTGAATTCATTGGCCAACCCATAATCATTATATTTTTATTTTTATTTTTATCTTGTTTTTTTAAACTCGTGTATTTTTTAAAAACATTTTTTAAGTAATAATTATTTATATAATCAATATTCAAATTCTTTAATGTATTATGCATTAAAGAGATGTTTGCATTTTTTCTTACAGAATGTTTTGAATGTTTTGAAATTGTTACAAAAGTATTGTATGGAAGAAATTGATAAGTTAGTGGAACATGTTTTTTTCTCGCATTTGCATGGTTGCCATGGTCAAAAGATATAGATTTTTTTTTCTTTATTTTAAAATAAGCTCCCATTATTCTAGTAGAGGGCAAATATATATCGTTACAAAGTATCCCCTTAAAATTTGTCTCTTTTTTTAACATTTCAGATAATGTACTACTTATCGTTGTACATCTATGAATCCAAACATTTAATAGGTCAGATAAATCAATTTTAATTTTAAATTCTTTTTTGATATCAAGTGATAAAGAATCTACAATTGGTGTTAATATTTTTTTGTAGTTATTTAATCTTGATTTATGAAAATATGTTTTAAAAAATAACTCCGGGTAAGTTTCAATTACTGATATTTTTTTTTTTTTTAATATAATTTTTCTTAATTGCAGATCTGCTTCCAATGTCTAGGAATTTCTCAAATTTCAGAAATGACAAATTTAAAATATTTTTTATAATAAATTTTATTAATACTGTGATTTTTTTTTTAATACTATTTTTAAAAAAAGGACTTTTTAAAGCCTCTAAGTTTGGCTCTATAAATTCAATTGAATGTTTGTTTATGTTTAATTTTTTTCCTTTTTTTTTTAAAATTTTTTCTAAAATTCTAAAGTGAGTGCAATATGAAATAAAATAAAGAATGGCAACATCAACATATAGAACATTTTTATCAAAGTTTTTTAATTTTTCAGCTTCTATAAAGAATTTGTCATGGAAATCTCTTATTATCTTAATTAATTTTTTATCATTAACTGGCCAAGTTGGATTTTTTTTTAAAAATTTATAGCCACCACTTTCAATGAGGGAAAATATATCAGTTGGAAATGATTTCATCTTACATTTCTTTATATTATTAATTGTAAAAAATAAATTAATATTCTAAAAGGATTGAACTTAAATTAATAAAAATATTATCTTACCTAATTTAAATGAAAATATTGATTTGGTTACAATCTGGAAAAATACCATTTTTCTCTGAACTAAGTAAAATTCTAAAAAAAAAAGGTCATGATATTCAGTTTATAGTTAGAGACAAAGTAATAAAAAAAAATTTAAACTTTTTTTTAAACAATAATTCAAAGAATATAGAAGAAAAAAATATTTTTATTGAAGAAGAGAAAATTATTAATTCAAATAACATTCTCAAATTAGCTGAGCAATATGAAAAAAAGTATAATTTTAATATTTCTTATTACATATCTCAAGATAGAGGCTTAGGGAGGGGATATTTAATTAATGCTGACAATTATCCATTTATAAAGAGATCAGGATGGAATTATTATAAAAAAATTAATCATTTTATGAGAGATTTTGTCTACTATGAAAAAATTTTAAATAAAACAAAACCAAAAATCATTCTGAGTATTGCTCCATTACCTTTGCTTTATTTAATATGTAGAAAAAAAAAAATAAATTATTTTTCTCTTAGTTATTCAAAATTGGGAGAAAGATTTCTCTGGTCTGATAATGAGTTTGGAACGTTAAATATTTTAAAAACTATTATAAGAAAAAATTTAAAAAATAAAATAAATAAAAAAACTCCAAGCAATATTTTTAAAATTATTAAAAAAAATACTGCAACTTTTGCACACTCAGTTAACAAATATTCTTACAAGGCAAATTTTAAAAATTTTATAAAATATACTGTTTTATTTATTATTCGTAAATTTCGAGGGTTAAATAAAAAAAATTCTTATACATATTTTAGTTGGGTACTCCGATATTATAGAATACCAAAGGCGTTTAATTATATAAAAAATAATTCCATTTTAAATCTCAGAAATATTAAACAAAAGTATATTTATATTCCCATGCATCTAGAGCCTGAAATGGCGTTACAAAATTTTTCACCTGAGTTCACAAATACTTTTGAAATGATTACATCAATATCAAAAAATCTTCCTGCTCAATATTTTATTGTTTTAAAAGAGCATCCAGAGATGTATGGCATAAGATCAATAAGCTATTACCAAAAATTAAAACAGATACCCAATTTAATGTTTGCTAATCCTAACTTTTCAAGTTTAGATTTAATTAAGAATTCTCTAGCAGTTGCAACTATTACTGGAACTGCAGGGTTTGAAGCTGTTTTTTTAAAAAAACAAGTTTTATCATTTGGCATTCACCAAATTATTAATGATTTGCCAACTGTTCATTTTTGTACAAATTATTATGACACAAAACATAATATAAAAAAAATTTTTAAAAAAAATATAAAAATTAATTATGATTTAAGTCAATCATCACTATATCATTCTATACACAAATATTCTTTTGAGTTAAAAGACATAGATAAATTAGATGACGCTTTTTTTAATGTAAAAAAAAGTTTAAAGACTAGATTAAATGATATATCTAATTGGAAAAATTTAGCAAAAATTTCAGTTAAAAATTTAAAGTTATAATAATGATTATTTGGCTAACAGGTATGTCTGGATCAGGGAAAACCACGCTGAGTAATATTTTAATTAAAAAATTTAGGAAAAAAAAAATTAATTTTATCTCTGTTGATGGTGACGTTATTAGAGATTTATTTAACAATGATCTAAATCATACTTTAAAAAATAGATTAATTCAGATCCAAAGAATAAAAAAAATAACAAAATTTTTAGATTTACAAAAACAAAACGTTATTGTTTCAGCTTTATATTCAAATTCTAAAATTCTACAGGATAACAAAAAAATTTTTAAAAATTATTTTGAAGTTTATTTGAAAGTGCCAATGTCAGTTTTAATTAAAAGAGATATTAAAAATTTATATAAACCGGCTTTAAAGAAAAAAATAAAAAATGTTGTTGGGGTTGACATTGTTTGGAATGAACCAAAAAATTCAAATCTAATAATTGACCAAAGCAAAAAAACTAATCCAAATAGAGTTGCGGAAAAGATAATTCTTAATTTACTTAATGACAGAAATAAATTTAAATTTTAACCAATATTTAGAACTAGAAAAATTAGGTACTGGTGTTTTTTATCCAGTTAAAAACTTTATGACAAGAAATGAATTTGAAAGTGTTGTGAATGATATGATTTTTAAAAAAGAAATCTTTCCATTACCAATAATTCTGGATATAAAAAATAAACCTAAATTTAAAAAATTTAACAAAATTAAATTAAAATTTAATTCACAACTAGTCGGAGAAATTCAAAAACCTGAATTTTATAAATGTGATAAAATTAAAACTGTTAAAAAAATTTATGGTACTAAAAGTTTAAAACATCCTGGTGTAGAAGAATTTTTTCAAAAAGGTGAATGGTTAGTGGGTGGAAAAACTATTTTTAAAAAAAAAATTAAAAATCAATTATCTAAATATGAAATATTTCCCTACGAGGTTAAAAAAATAATTAAAAAAAGAAATTTTAAAACTGTTGTTGGCTTTCAGACGAGAAATATTCCCCATAAAGCTCATGAATATCTAATAAGAAATTCCTTAGAAAACTATGATGCTGTTTTGATTCAACCATTAATAGGAAGAAAAAAAATTGGAGATTATTCTCCTGATAGTATTATGAAATCATATAATATTTTTATTAAAGATTATATTCCTACAAAAAGATCGATTTTATCGTGTCTTACTACTTCCATGAGATATGCTGGACCAAGGGAAGCAGTATTTCATGCGATTATAAGAAAAAATTATGGATGCACCCATTTTATTGTTGGTCGAGACCATGCTGGAGTTGGAAATTTTTATAAGAAATATGAAGCTCAAAATCTTATAAGTAAATATGAAAAAAAAATTGGTATTAAAATAATTTATTCAAAAGGACCTTATTATTGTATAAAATGTTGTCAAATTGTAACCGAAAATATCTGCAAACATTCAAATACTAAATTTGAAAAACAGATTAGTGGCACTTATATAAGATCTAAAATTATAAATAATTCTAAATTGGACGAAAGACTCTTCAGAACAGATTTGATAAAAAACATCAAAAAAAAAACAATTTTTATTAATGACAAATAGATTAAAAATCATATCCACAATAGGACCAAAGACTAATAATTCAATTACAATAAAGAAATTGATTAATTCAGGTACATCAGTTTTTAGATTAAACGGTTCGCATGCAGATTTAACATGGCATCAAAATACAATCAAAAAAATTAGATCAGTATCAAATTCCATCCCAATTTTATTTGATATACCAGGGTCAAAAACTAGATTAGAGGAACTCAAAAATCCAATAGAAATTAAAAAAAATGAAAAAATAATTTTAACAATAGATAAAAAAAATAATAAAGGAAAATTGTATTTAGATAATAATAAAATTATCAATAAATTTAAAAAAGGTAAAATAATATTTTTTGATGATGGTAAATTAAGTTTTAGAGTAACAAAAATTGAAAAGAAAAATGTTCAAATAACTGCAATAAATAATGGGTACTTAAAAAGTAGGAAAGGTATTCATATTCCAGGCTTGAGCCATAATCAAAAAACAATTTCAAAAAAAGATAAAGTTTTTTTAAATTTTGCAAAAAAAAACAAAATAGATTTTATTGGCTTAAGTTTTATTGAAACTCAAAACCAAATTAAAAAAATAAAAAAATATTTAAATTCAGATAATCCTAAAATAATAAGTAAAATTGAAAATAAAGAAGGTTTGAGAAATTTAAAGGAAATTCTTCCTTATTCTGATGGAATTTTGATAGATAGAGGAGACCTATCAGTTGAAACTGGACTTGAAAATTTATCGATCAATCAAAAAAGAATAATTTCTACATCAAGATTATTTTTAAAACCAGTAATAGTTGCTACAGAAATAATGGATAATATGGTTGAAAATTCTTTCCTAACAAAAGCTGAGATATCTGACATCAGTAATTTTGTTTTAGACGGTAGTTCTGCAGCAATGCTGTCAGCTGAAACTGCGATAGGTTCAAATCCAACTTACTCTGTTTCGATGATGAGAAAAATAATTAACAAAATAGAAAAAAATTATAACAACAAAATTGAGAAAATCAATTTTCCAAAAAGTGACCATATCGCTACTGCAAGTGCAATTTCAAATATTTGTGAAAATATTAAAATTTCAAAAATAATTGCAGTCACAAGATCAGGATTTGCTGCAAGGACTTTGTCATCTATGAATATTAAACAGCCTATAATTGCTGTTAGTGATAATTTTCAAAATTCTAAAACATTTAATTTATATAAAGGTGTGAGAGGGTATCATTTCAAAAATAAATTTAAAAAAATAAATCTTTTACATATTCCAAAAATTTTAAGAGAACTGTATTTTAAAAGATTAATTAAAAATGGAGAACAAATACTATTAACAGCTGTTGCCTATCCAAATACAAAAAATAGAATGAATATGATAGAGACTCATCATGTTTCAGACTTGATAAAAACCTTTAAATGGAAATAAACAAAAAGGTTATTATTTTTACAAGTATTAAAAATAAAAAAATTTTAAAATTAAATTTATCTAAATATAAAAAATTAATAAGTTTAAAATTTATAGTTGATGAAAATAAAATTAATACAGGCGATATTTTAATAAGTTTCGTTCAGGGTCAAATTATAAGCAAATTAAATATAAAAAAATTTAAATCAGCCATTAATTTCCATCCAGCACCACCTACATTACCTGGCCGTGATCCCCATCATTGGGCCATATATTATAAAAAAAAAAAATATGGTATCACAATTCATAAAATGACAACAAAAGTAGACGAAGGAAAAATATTATTTGTAGAAAATTTTAAGATTAAAAAAAATGATAATCCGCAAACTTTACGAAAAAAATCATTCAGTTTGTGTCTTAAGTTCTTTAAAAAAAATTTTCTAAAAATTGTTTTAGGGGACTATAAGTCTTCAAATTTAAAATGGAGTAAGATAAAAAAGAAACGCTCTGATGTATATGACTTGATTAATAGTATAGATAATTTTTCATTAAAAAAACAACTCAATATTAAAAAGTCATTTAATGATTTTCTTAATAATTAAAAAATAAATTTAATTTTTTACTAATCTTTTTTTTATCATTTTTTTTCTTAGATATATTTTTTGCAGCTATGCTCATTTTAGTTAATTTATTTCTGTTATAGTAAAATTCCTTTATTATTTTAATTATTAAAGTTTCTTTAAAGTTATAAAAAAAATAACCATTTTTTTTATTAATTATTAAGCTATTTGTTTTTCCTAATGTGATTACTGGTAGCCCATTATTTAATGCTTCAATAATATTTCTACCCCAGGCGCTATCATTTCGAGGAAGATATAATAATAAATGATTTTTTTTGAAATATTTTTGTGTATTACTTTTATGTCCAAGAATATTAACATTTTTTAATTGTTTTTGTTGTACAAAATATTTTAAATTTTGATTACTATTATTTTTTAAAATGTTTTTTAACGAATTGATCTTATAGTCTCCTAAAATATTAAATTTAATATTTCTAAAACCTTTAATATCTAATTTTTCTGCAATTCTTACAATTCTATCAACACCTCTATCGTGGCTAAAATTTGAAATACTCAATATATTTAAATTTCTACTTTTATTTTTTTTTTTTAAAAATATATTTTGAGGCTGCTTGTTTAAATCAAAATTTTCTAAGATAAAATTGTTCATCTTCTTTTTATTTACCTGATAATTAAATTCATAAAAATTTTTTTTTGTAATGAATAATTTTTTGTTAGCTTCATTATTAATAACGTTAATTTGAATTTTTGAAAAAAAATTTCTTTCTAAAATAGTCCTTATACTCATAGTAATTTTTATTTTGTTATTATAAATTCTAATTAACTTTAAGATCCAAAACAAATTTTCATGGTTTAAATGTATGTGATCAAAATTATTTATTTTTTTAAAAAATTTTTGATTTTTACAAATAAAAATTGTTAATTTAAAAAAATACTTATAGTAAGAAATAATATTAGAACTTAACTTCTTCAGACTGGTAATAGTAGGTATTTCTAAATAGAAAACTTTTACCTTTAAACTTTTATATTTCCCTACTATGTGACTATGCTTTCTCAAGATCACTGAAATTTTATAATTTTTTTGAGATAACAATTTTATTTTATTGTAAAGACTTATGGAGGAACCTCCGTGACCACTCTCATGATCTATGAAAAGTATTTTTTTTTTTATAAAATTGGACATAATTAAGTAATTGAGTATAAATATTTATATAACATAATAAGATTTAAATGGAACAAGATGCCAACAAATCGCTCCGATTATTTTCAAAATTTGCAAACGTTGTTTTTATAGGCGGTATAATTTTTTGTTTTTTAGTTATTATTTATTTAATGTACAAAATTAACAATCCAACATATCTTCCAAATGTTGGAAACAAAACTATTGCAAAATTTTATATTATTACCTCAATATTATTTAGTTTTCTTGGAATTTTATTATTATTTGGCTTGTTTAAATTTAAAAGTGAAACAAAAATAAACTTATCATTAATATTTGTATCCATTTTTATTTCTATTTATTTGATTGAAGTTTTTTTGCATGTAACAAAAAAAGACATTAGAGAAATTATTGCTAAAAAAAATCAAATAGATTTTGATTCTAGAACACGTCTTCAAGTAATTAATGATTTTTCTCAAAAAAGTGTTACAGCATACCCAAATGTTTTTCCTAGTACTTTTTTATCTTCAAATGGTCTAAATTTAAATAATGAATATATTTATCCATTAGGTGGAATTTCAAATGCAAAAATAGTTCTCTGTAACGAAAGTGGTAAATGGTCAATTTATGACTCGGATGAATTTGGATTTAATAATCCCAAAGGATCATTCAATAAAAAGAAAATTGATATAATTCTTGTAGGAGATTCTACAACTGAGGGAGCATGCGTAGATCCTCCTGATAATATAACTGCTAATTTAAGAAGTTATGGTTATAAAGCCGCAAGTATTGGAAAATCTGGAAATGGACCATTATTAGAATTTGCCTCTTTAATTGAATACGGAGTTCCTTTTGAACCAAAAATCGTTTTATGGATGCATTGTTTTTGTGATTTTGACGAATTAAAGAAGGAGAGAGCACCAATACTAAAAAAATATTTAAATGAGAGAAATTTTTCTCAAAATTTAATTGAAAGGCAAGATGAGATTGATTCTGTATTGAAAAAATATGTTTTAAATGAGCAAGAAAAAGAAAGATTTGCCAAGAGACCATTTATTAAAATTTTTAAATTATACAACTTAAGAAAAAAACTAAAATTAGTTCCAACAGTTAACAACATTTCAGATCTAACATCAGATGAAGATAACAAAAGATTATTTAGGGAAATAATTTTAAAATCAAAAAAAATTACAGAAAATTGGAAGGGTAAAATTTATTTTGTATACTTACCTGCATATACTAAATATAGCACTGGACAAAATCATCCAAAAAAAAATATTGTAATGGATATAGTTGATAAACTTAACATTCCAATAATTGATTTGCATGACGAGGTGTTTAAAATACATAGTGATCCGATTTCACTTTATCCTTTAAGGATACACGGTCATTATACTTCCGAAGCATATGGTCTTATTTCGGAAGCAATTAAAGAAAGACTTGTGAATGATGGATATTTACCGTGAAATTTTACAAAAAATGAAAAAGAATTGTATTTTTATATTATTAGACTCTATTACTTATGATGTGTTGAATTCAACTGAAATAGCTAGGGACCTATTTCCTAATTTATATAGTTTGGCATCAAAATATAATTTTAAAAAATGTATTTCAAATTCAAATTGTACTCAATTTGTTTTGCCATCTTTGTTTTCTTTTACATTACCTTTAGATGATGGTGGATATGATTATGGAATAAAGAATAAAAAAATATCTTTTATGGAAATTCTAAAGAAGGAAGGATACTCAACAGTAATATTTAGTAATTGTAATCAAATGGGTGCAGATAATGGGTATGATAGAGGTGTTGACGAAAATATAAATTCTTTTGATTATAGATTAATTTTGGAACAAAAACTTAATAGGGTAATTTTATCAAAATATAGAAAAAATCAAGAAAATACAAAAAGTAAAATTGAATTAGTTGAAAGTTACAAAAAATTATTAAATGAAGTAAAGAGCAAAATAACTAATGCAGATACACTAATATGGAGTCGGGATTTAAGAAAAATAAATACTAATATTAAAAATAATATAGATTTAGAGATTGATTTAATAAAAAAAAAACCTGAAATAATTTTAAAAAAAATTCTTGAAATAAATCCAGCTAGTATTTGGTTATTTCTGGGAGTTTCCGAACTGCATTCAGTAAATTTTTATATAAAAAGAGTTTTTGGAGCTATTGCTTGGCGTATTAAATATAAAATTACAAAGAGTAAATTACCCATAAATTTTCTTGGTCATAAAACAATAAATTTAGGTGATACATTTCATAAATTTAAAGAAAAATTAAAAAATCTACATAGTCCATTTTTTATATATCATCATATTATGGACTTGCATGATTATGAAAACTTTAATTCAATTATTAATTTTTTTAATAAGTTATTAAATTATCCAAAATGGTTCAAATATTCGCGAAATATTAAAAAAAAAAGAAAATTTTTATATGACTCATCATTAATGCAAGTAGATAAATATATTGGAAAGATTTTAAATATTCTAGATTCAAACACATTATTATTCATAACTAGCGATCATGGACACAGAAAGAGTTTGAAAAAACAAATTAGAAGATCTTACATTACAGATGATTACTTTAATGAAATGCATGGAGAAGATATAGAGGTTCCTTTAGTTGCTAATACGAATATTGAAGAAAATGATAGAGATAATCTAAAATTGTTAGATTCTATTTCAATATCTAAAAAAATAATGTCAAAATTAGATATAGAAATTTCAAAATATTTAGAAAAAGATGATCAGGATAAAAAGTATATAATTAGTGAACACGCTGGGAGAGGAAGTTTTGACTTAAGTAAAGATTTGTTTTTTACAGTTTCAAATCATAAATTTAGGATGATAGCCGCTTTTGTTAAAAATGAACTTTTTATAAAGTTTTACGAAATTCAAAAAGATCCATTAGAAATAGAAGATATCTCAAATAATAAAAAATATGAAACACAAATTTTTCAAATGTTTAATTATTTAAAAAATAATAGATTTCATATAATCAATGAAAAATTAAAAAATTTACAAAAAATTAATAACAACTTTATTCAAATTTAAATATGGACTACAAAAATTTTTCAAAAAGATTAAAATATCTTATTTACTCTGAGCAAAAAATTGAGGAAAAAAAAAAAAGAATGGTTTGAAATTAAAAAAAATGTTCTAAATACAAAAAATCATTCAAGACATATATCAAAATTAATACATGTATTAAAATTTAATTATCAATCATCTATTTTAGATCATGGGTGTGGATCATGTTCTACATTATTATATTTATTATGTTTAGGTTATGAAAATATTTGGGGGGTGGACGTAAGTTGTGATGATAAAATAATTAATAATTTTTTAAACAAAGTTTGTAATTTAAAAGGTGATAGAATTTTCAATTATGATGGTAAAAATTTACCTTTCAAGAATGATCAATTTGACTTATTAGTTAGTCAACAAGTTTTAGAACACATCGAATATGATAAAAAAGATCTAACAATAATTGAACATGGTAGAGTATTGAAAAAACAAGCTTACGCATATTATCAGATACCTCATTTATTAGTTCCTTACGAGGCACACACTAAAACTTGGTTGATTCACTGGCTTCCAAGAAAAATTACAATTAATATTCTTAAAATATTAAAAAAAAATTATGCATTTTATCAAAAGAATTTATTTTTATCTTTACCATTCAGATATAAAAATTTAATAAAAAAACAAATAGGAAGTATTCAAGATTTGTCCCAAAGTAGAGTTTCAGTATTTAATAATGAATTTAATGAATTCAGAGGTTTAAGTCTAATAATCAGATTGATGGTAGCAAAAATCTGTGCCATCCCTTATATAGGAAAATTAATTATGAAAATACTTTCAAATTTTATAATGATTGAAATATTGGTAATAAAAAAATGATTGATTTAAAAAATAAAAAAGTCATAGTTTTATCACCTCATCCTGAAGATGGTGAAATTGGTTGTGGTGGACTAGTTCAAAAACTAAAAAAAAATAATTCTCAAATATGGTATGTATGTTTCACAGATGCTTCTATATCAACAAAACCACCATTTAAACCAAATGCTCAGGTGAGTGAAATGAAAAAATCTACAGAGATAATAGGTTTTTCAAAAGATAAAATTATAATGTTAAATTTTGCTGTGAGATCATTTTCAGATAAAAGACAAGAAATTTTAGATTATATGTATAAACTTAATCAAAAAATAAAACCTGATATAGTCTTGTGTCATTCTAGACATGATACTCATCAAGATCATAGCACTATAACAACTGAAGCTGTAAGGGCATTTAAAAAAACAAGTATTTTGGGGTATGAATTACCTTGGAATCATTTTAGTTTTAAAGCTGATTTATATGTTAATTTAACTAGAAAAATAGCTGAGAAAAAATGTTTAGCTTTAAGTTCATACAAATCTAGGTCACACAGACCTTATTTAAAAAAAAAAAGATTACTTGAGTTAATGGGTATGCGTGGATTGCAAATTGAGAGAGATTATGCAGAGGCTTTTGAAGTAATAAGATTAATTGGTTAATAACTTGAAATATATATCTGCACATCAGGCACAATTTATTCCTCAATTAAGTTTTTTTGCTAAAATAAAAACTGTTGATATTTATGTTTGTTTGGATGACTTAAAATATTCAAGACATAGTTTTCAAACAAGAAATAAAATTAAAATAGATTCAAACGAAGGTTGGACCTACTTACTTGTGCCAGTAAAAAAAACACCACAAGGAACAAACTTTAATGAACTTTTTATTGACAATAATACAAATTGGAGAAAAAAACATTTAAAGTCAATACAACTTTCATATAGTAAGGCAAAGTTTTTTGATGACATATATCCAGATATAGAGAAGATTTATTCAAAAGATTATTTATATCTTAAAGAAATAGTAATTGAATTTATTAAATATGGAATAGAAGTTTTTCAAATCAAAACTGAATTTCTTTTATCTAGTGATTTGAAAAAAAAAGGTTTTTATACAAAAAATAAAAAATCAATTTATGTTCTGGATTTAATTAAATTTCTTAATGGAAACAAATTTTTATTTGGTAAAAATTATTGGAAATATTTCACAGTTGAGGATAAAAAAAAATTTGAAAAAAGTAATGTAGAATATCTTTTGCAAGAATTTGAATTTAAAGAATATCCACAGTTACATGGCTCATTCGTTTCTGGATTATCATTTATAGATTTGTTGTTTAATATTGGAAAAAATGATGGTGCTAAGTTTTTACTTAATCCTTGGCGATTTAGATAAGAGGTATTTTTTTTTTTCTAAAAATACCACTTGTTTATTTAAATTTTTTATTAAAAATCCATTTTTTTTATAAAATTTAATAGTATTTATTAAATTGGTATAAGTTTTAACTGTTATATTTTTATCAGTCTGATCACTAATTTCTTTTAAAATCCTAGAACCTACTCCTATACCTTGGTATTTTTGTGAAACCATCAAAAGATGAATATGAACATTTTTTTTATTCTCAGATAATATAGAATAAGCAATGAATTGTTTTTTATTTTCATCAAATACTGCTAAACTTTTATTCCATTTTCCAGGTAAATTTAAAATAAAATTTTTAAATGACCAATTACTAATTTTTGAAATATTAATTATTTTAATAATATTTTTAATTAAAGTTTTTTTATCTAATTTTTTAATAATTAAAGACATTTGATTAATAGATAAATTAGTATAAATATTCAGTTATTTAAATGATTATTCTAGGAATTCATGACGGACACAATTGTGGGGCATCATTATGTCATGATGGTAGAATTGTTTATTCATTATTGGAAGAACGATTAACTAGAAAAAAAAATGACGTGGGGTTTCCAAAAAATTCTATTTTAGAATGTATTAGAGCTTATGGAATTAAAAACTCAGATATCGATTACGTAGTCTATTCCTCTAGATTTATGCATTCAGCTAAACACTTACAAGATCCTGGTTCATGGTATAAATTAAGTCTAACAGATCAATTAAATGATAGTAAAAAGCCAAAAAAATATCAAAAAATAATTTTTGAACAAAGAACAAATGAAAGAATAAAAGAAATTAAAAATTTAATTAATATTAAAAAAGAAAAGATTATTTTTTATGATCATCATTTTTGTCATATGTTGTCTTCTTATTATTTGTCATCTTTCAATAAAAAAAATAAAATATTAGGTATTACCTTAGATGGTTCAGGTGATAATTCATCAGGTAAAATTTATATATGTCAAAATGGTAAATTTAAAAAAATTTCTGAGACAAGTCGAGATGCATCTCTTGGAAAAATTTACTCTAGAGTTACAAAATTGTTAGGAATGAAACCTTGGGAGCATGAATATAAAGTTATGGGTCTAGCTCCTTACGCTAATGAAAAATACTTTAATAAGATTAAAAAAAAAATATTTGAGAAATTAATTTATGTAGATAAAAAAACTTTATCCCTTAAGAAAAAGAGTTTGTTATCAATGAATTATTGTTATGAGTTTTTAGAAAAAAATTTAGCTGGAGAAAGATTTGATAATATTAGCGGAGCCTTACAAAAGTTTACGGAAGAGACAATCGTAAATTTAGTTAAAGAGGCAATAGAGAAAACTAAAATAAATAAAGTTGTGCTTGGTGGTGGTGTTTTTATGAATGTAAAAGCAAATAATATTATCTCTAAACTGAATAAATTGAGACAGATGTTTATCATGCCAAGTTCTGGAGATGAATCATTATCTTTGGGTGCTGCACTACATTGTTATTATGAAAAAACTAATGATAAAAATTTTAGCAAATCTTATCTAAGTGATCTTTATTTGGGATTAAATTATACAAAAAAAGATGAGATGCAGGCAATTAAAAATTTATTAACAAAAAAAAATAAATTTAAAATTTATAAAAATAAACTTAATGAAACTGCAGCAAAATTATTAGAGCAAGGAAAAGTTTTAGGTAGATGTGTTGGTAGATCTGAGTGGGGTGCTAGAGCACTTGGAAATAGGTCAATTCTATGCAGACCTGATGAATACCTAATGGTAGATAAAATCAATGAAATGGTTAAGAAAAGAGATTTCTGGATGCCCTTTGCGCCATCAATTTTAGAGAACCATTTTGAAAAATTTGTTAAAAATAATAATAAATCTAAACCCTATTTTATGACACAAGCATTTGAGACAATAAAAAATGCTAATACCTCAAAAATAATTGCAGCTTGTCATATAAGAGACAAAACGATTAGACCACAACTTGTAAATACAAAAAATAATAGTCTTTATTATGATTTAATAAACAAGTTCAGAAAAAGAACCAATATACCAGTTTTATTAAATACATCATTTAATCTACATGGATACCCCATTGTAGAAACCCCAAAAGATGCAGTAAAAGTTTTTCTAAATTCAGGTATTGATGCTTTGCAATTAGGTAATTATTTAATCTTAAAAAAATGATCAATGAAATTTGATCAAAAATTAAATAATTTAGTCATAAAAATAAATATATATGAAGAAGTAAGAGATATTGAAGTAAACGGTATTGTTTACAAATATATTTTTAAATTAAGCGATGATAAATTTTCATCTATTAATAAAAATGATTTAGTTAAACAAATAATTACAGAGGATAATTATAGACAAAAACTTTATAATTTAGACTCAAATTTTTTTCTGATTATTTGGTCCTTAGATTATTTGTTCTGTACAGTAGATCATAT
>MDSV01014105.1_pt1 | contig 39960 bp, 35 predicted proteins | sample 810851 | NCBI WGS metagenome assembly MDSV01 (sample SAMN05326640, study PRJNA326480) | marine metagenome | isolation source: seawater | place: Atlantic Ocean: North East | collected 2012 | reverse complement strand
GAAGCTGGAGTAAACCATAATGGTTCAATAGAATTAGCAAAAAAATTAATTGATGTTGCAGTTGAAGCAGGGGCTGATTTTGTGAAGTTTCAAACGTTTAAAGCAGAAGCATTGGTGACTCAAAATGCAGATAAGGCGGAATATCAAAAAGAAATAAAGTATGCTAATGAATCCCAATTTGAAATGATTAAAAAATTAGAGCTAGATAGAAAAACTCATAAAGAATTAATTAATTATTGTAAGGTGAAATACATTCAATTTTTATCAACTGCATTTGATTCTGATAGTATTGAATTATTAAACGAGTTTAATATACCTTTTTTTAAAATTCCATCAGGTGACATAACTAATTTACCTTATCTACGCCATATAGGAAAAATGGGGAAACCTATTGTAATGTCTACAGGTATGTCAACTATGGATGAAGTTCGTAATGCGTTGAATAGTTTGATAGAATCAGGTGCAGAAAAAGAACAAATAACTATTTTGCATTGTAATACCGAATATCCCACACCTATGAAAGATGTAAACTTAAAAGCCATGCTTACTATCAAAGATGAACTAGGAGTAAATATAGGTTATTCAGATCACACGCTTGGAATTGAGGTCCCAATTGCTGCTGTTGCTATGGGTGCAACTGTAATAGAAAAACACTTTACATTGGATAGAAATATGTTAGGCCCTGATCACGCTGCCAGTCTAGAGCCAAGAGAACTGAAAGCCATGGTTGCCGGCATCCGAAATATAGAAAAAGCTATGGGTGATGGTGTTAAAAAACCAACTCCAAGCGAAACAAAAAATATATCTGTCGCTCGAAAATCGATAGTTGCAAAAATATCAATAAAAAAAGGGGAATTGTTTACAGAAGAGAATTTGATAATTAAAAGGCCAGGGACAGGAATTTCACCCATGGGGTGGGATACTGTCATTGGTAAAGCTGCTTCAAGTGATTATGAAACGGATGATTTGATTCGATGAAAAAGCGGAAACTATGTGTTGTTACAGGAGCTCGCGCTGAATATGGCTTACTTCGATGGCTTATGGATGGAATTAATAAATCAACGAAATTAGATTTACAAATTATAGCTACAGGAATGCATTTATCGCCCGAATTTGGTTTGACTTATCAAGAAATTGAAAATGATGGATTTAAAATTGATAAGAAAATTGAAATGTTATTATCTGCGGATACTTCATCTTCTATTTCGAAGTCTACAGGAATAGGTTTAATCGGATTTGCTGATATTTTTAATGAATTAAACCCGGATATTGTTATTGTGCTTGGTGATCGATACGAAATATTAGCTGCAAGTCTTTCTGCTATGTTTGAAAATATTCCCATTGCACATATCCATGGTGGTGAAACAACTGTTGGTGCATTTGATGAGGCAATACGTCACTCAATTACAAAGATGTCCTGGTGGCATTTTGTCGCAGCTGATGAATACGAAAAACGGGTGATTCAACTTGGTGAAAATCCAAAAAGAGTATTTAATGTAGGTGGTCTGGGTGTTGAAGCTATTAAGAAAACAAATTTACTCTCTAAAGATGAAGTGATGATTAAAACAGGGATAAAATTTGGTGAAAAGAATCTACTTGTCACCTATCATCCTGTAACTCTTAATAATAAAAATTCCCAGCAAGATTTTAAATCACTTCTAGATGTATTAAGTGAAACAAAAGATATTTATTTAATATTTACAATGCCGAATGCAGACTCAAATGGTAGAATTTTTAAAAAAATGATTAATGACTTTGTTTTTAATCAAAGTGAACGATCAATTCTATTTACATCAATGGGGAGTCTCAATTATTTATCAACACTTCAATATGTAGATGGGGTGATTGGTAATTCTTCAAGTGGTTTGACAGAAGCACCTACTTTTAGAATTGGGACAATTAATATTGGTGATCGTCAAAAAGGAAGATTAAAAGCAAAAAGTGTCATTGATTGTGAGCCAACAAAAAAATCTATTAAATCTGCTATAGATAAACTTTATGGTCGCAAATTTCAAAAGCATTTACATTCAGTACGAAATCCATATGGTGATGGTAATACAATAGAAAAAATAATAAATATATTATCAAATAGTCCTATACCGGGAGAGATGAAAAAAGATTTTTACGATTTATGAAAAATATTACTGTAAAATATGATATCACTATTCTCCAGGCATTAAAAGCCCTTGACAAATTAGCGGAAAAGTGTCTACTTGTCATTGATGAGACTGGTAAGTTATTGGGGACGCTAACGGATGGTGATTTACGTCGTAAAATTTTAATGGGTGTAAAGTTTTCTGAAAATATTTCGAATTCTTATAAAAACAATCCTATTGTTTTTGTTCAAAACAAATATACATCTGATGAAGTAGAGCAAACTCTTCGTGATAAAAAAATAGATTTAATTCCTGTCATAGATAAAGAGGGCAAGGTAGTTGATTATTTGACATGGTCAAATAACAAAAGTGACAAACAAAATAAAAAAGTATTGGACGATGTTTCAGTTGTCATTATGGCTGGAGGTAAAGGAACAAGGATGGAGCCTTTTACAAACGTTTTGCCTAAACCATTGATTCCAATTCACGGTAAACCTATCATTGAGCATATTATTGAACGATTTACGGATATGGGTTGTTCAGATTTCCATTTAACAGTTAATTACAAATCAAAAATCTTAAAAGCTTATTTTGAAGAATTAAATCCTGATTATACTTTATCGTTTGTAGATGAAACTGAACCATTGGGTACTGCTGGTAGTCTTCAATATTTAAATGGGAAATTTAATAAGCCATTTTTTGTAACAAATTGTGATATTATTATTAAAGCAGATTATGGGAATTTATACGAATTCCATAAAAAAGGCGGTTATGATATAACCTTAGTCGCATCTGCCAAAGAATATGTAATTCCTTACGGTACTTGCGAGTTGAATAGCGAGGGATATTTTTCTCATATTAATGAAAAACCAAAATATGATTTCCTCATTAATTCTGGCTTGTACATTTTGAATCCGGATGTATTGAGTATTATACCTAAGAATAAATTTTATCATATCACACATATGATTGAGAAATTAAAAAATGCTAAAAAGGATATTGGTGTATTTCCGATTGATGATGATGCCTGGATTGATATTGGCCAATGGGCAGAATACAAAAAAGCAGTAGATAAATTATGATTAATGGGAAATCTGTCTTGGCTATCATACCAGCTCGGGGCGGTAGTAAGGGATTGCCAAATAAAAATATATTGCCACTTGCTGATAAGCCGTTAATTGTTTGGTCTATAGAAGCTGCTCGTGAATCAAAGTATATCGATAAATGTATAGTCTCAACTGATGATGATAAAATATCTAATATTGTTAAAAATTTTGGTGGTGAGATTCCATTTAAAAGACCAGCTCATCTTGCATCAGATGAATCAACAACATTTGATGTGCTTCAACATGGAATCAATTTTTTTAAAAACGAATCAGTTGAATTTGATTATTTAGTATTGCTTGAACCAACTTCGCCACTACGTGATTCTAATGATATTGATGAATCTATTATGCTTCTTCATGAAAAACGAAATATTGCAGATTCAATTGTAGGTGTTTCAAAAGTTGAAGCAACGCACCCGGTCTTTGATATTCGTATTAATAAATCTGGTTTAATCCAACCCTTTGTGGGTGAATCATTTGAAGTATTTAGGCGACAAGAAATTGAAGAATTATACTTTTTTGAAGGGTCTGTTTATGTCTCAGATATTGAAGTTTTATTAAAAGAGAAAAGTTTTTATCATAATCGAACTTTACCTTTTGTTGTCCCGAGATGGAAATCATTAGAAATAGATGAAATAGTTGATCTTCTCACAGCTGAGACTATTATAAAAAATTTATCTTTAATAAAGAAAGGTCATTATGAGTAAGACAGGTCAGAAGTTATGGGAAAATGTTAAAAGTATTATTCCCGGTGGGAATCAGCTTTTATCTAAAAGAGCAGAACTCTTTCTTCCTGAACAATGGCCAGCTTATTATAAAAAAGCTAAAGGATGTGAAGTCTGGGATTTAGATAATAATAAATATTATGATTTTGCTGGCATGGGTGTAACGGCCTGTATTCTTGGTTATGCCGATGATTATGTAGATAATGCTGTAAAAAACGCAATAAATAATGGGTCAATGAATACACTAAATTCATTTGAGGAAGTAGAGCTTGCCAAAAAATTAATTGAATTACATCCATGGTCAGAAATGGCTCGATTTGCGAGAACAGGTGGCGAGGCTTGTGCAATCGCTGTTCGTATAGCTAGGGCTGCATCGGGGAAAGACCACATAGCTTTTTGTGGATACCATGGTTGGCATGACTGGTATTTGTCTGCCAACTTATCTAACAATTCAAATCTTAATGCACAGCTTTTACCAGGTTTAAATACAAAAGGTGTTCCTGTAGAATTAAAAGGAACAATGCACCCGTTTTATTATAATAATTATGAATCGTTCAGAAGAGTCATCACTGATTTTGGTGATAAAATTGGAACTATTATTATGGAGCCTCAAAGAGGGGAGCCACCAACTGATAATTTTCTTCAAAAAATAAGAAGTATCGCATCAGAAAAAAATATTGTTCTTATTTATGATGAAGTTACATCGGGCTTTCATAATAATCTTGGGGGAATCCATTTAACCTTAGGTGTGGACCCTGATATAGCAATTTTTGCAAAAGCCTTGGGAAATGGATATCCCATATCTGCAGTTATTGGTAGGCGGGAAATAATGGATGTAGCCCAAGATACGTTTATTAGTTCTACAATGTGGACAGAACGATTAGGGTTTGTCGCTGGTTTGGCAAGTATTGATAAAATGGAACAATATTCTATTCAAGAAAAATTGATTGAATATGGAATTAAAATTAAAAATGGATGGTTACGAGCAGCTAAAGATGCAGATATAAAAATAAGCATAAGTGGATTAGATTCGATTCCATATTTTTCATTTGATTATGATAATAAAATAGAATTGCTGACATTTTTTAACCAAGAAATGTTAAAAAGAAAGTTTTTAACAAATGGTGGAACAGCAACAACGTTTGCATATAATGATAAAATAATCGCAGAGTATCAAGAAAATGTTGCTGTAGTTTTCAAAAAAATAAAATCATTGGATTTAAATGTTATAAAACATTTACAAGGACCTATAAAACATACAACATTTGCGAGATTGACTGATTAATGGCTAATAATAAAAAAAAATATACAGAAATATTATCTTTAGAAAATCGATTAGCTTTTATTATTGGAGGGGAAGGATTAATAGGTAAGGAGATAACAAAAGCTATTTCATTTTGTGGTGCCAAAGCTGTTGTTTTAGACCTAATCGGACAAAATAGAGAAGGCACTAATAATACAAGTTTTAGATATTTTGACTGTTCTGTCCTTGAAGGTATTGAAGTGGCTTTAAAAGAAATTATAAAAGAATTCGGTTGTCCTGATATTTTTGTTAATTGCTCATATCCCAAAACAGAAGATTGGTCAAAAAATTCATTCGAAAACATTACATTAAAATCTTTTAGAAGGAATGTAGATATTCATATGAATTCTTACGCATGGCTTGCTAAAAGTATTGCTGATGTAATGTCAAAGAAAAAAAATGGTGGAACTATTATACAGCTTGGGTCAATCTATGGCGTGCTTGGTCAAGATCTTACTGTATATGAAGGAGGTGATATGAAAGAGAATATGACCTATGCTGCTATTAAAGGTGGCATTACAAACTTAACAAGACAGATGGCTTCATATTATGGGGAATATAATATTCGAGTAAATACGGTCTGTCCCGGTGGGATATCGGGATATGTTTCGGGAAAACCCAATATTCAAAACACAATATTTCTAAAAAAATATAGTCAAAAAACACCACTCAAACGTTTAGGAAAGCCAGAAGAAATCGCGTCTACTGTTTTGTTTTTAGCTTCTGATGCTTCGTCATACATAACAGGTGCTACAATTATGGTGGATGGTGGATGGACTGCAATTTAGAATATTTAATTCTAATACGACTTACGATATATAAATATTAAGGATAAGATTTAAAAACTTATAATTTAGAAAGCATCAATGGACTTAATTGATTATATCAACTTATTGAAGAAATATTCTCACAAATTTGGAATTTTCAACCAAACACGTTCTGTAGTTCATTGGGTTGAAGATTTATTTGATAATAATATTCTTTTACAAAATAAATCACTAGAGAATATATATGAAAATGAAAGATGTTTTATTTTTGGAAATGGAGTATCCGTTAATGATATTGATATGTCTTTGTTAGCTAAAGAGTATACTTTGGGTTCAAATCTTCTCCATTACCATAAAGATTTCCACAATTTAAATGTAAATTGTTATGCAACTATCTCACCTCCCAGATTATTAAAAAAAAATCATCTTGAAACAACTTATACTGACTCTAAGATAAATTCTGAAGAAGATCTTCAACTTTGGTTGGAAAAGGATATAATATCTACATATTCTATTGATCCAATCGAATATTATAAAAATGTTGATTCAGATTTAAATAATAATACTCTTGTTTTCCTCGCACATCAGTTAGATAGGTTTATTGGTAAGCATAGACTTTTTAAAAACAAACAAGTATTTTATTCAAAACCACATAAACGTGTTTTAGAGGCAAGCCATCAGAGATTTGATTTAACAAAAAGAATCACTTTTTATGAAAATGTAGTCTTGTTCAATATTGCCGTTGCATTATATATGGGATTTAAAGAAATATATTTAATAGGGGCGGATTATTCTTTTGAACCGTCTAGAGAATTTCATTTTTTCGATGAACTTCTGGTTTCAAAAACTATTAAGAAAGAAATTGCTCTGCAGTGGATAAATAATATTGCCAATGCTAGAGGAATTGAAGTTTATAAGATAATAGAAGACGAAGAATATTATAAACCTACGTTTGTTACATTTAATGCCAATAGAGATAGAGATAAAATTGTTAATAATTTCACTGAGTCAATGGGTGTGAAAATCCACATTATTATCCCAGATGGATTTTCAAGTCCAGTTTATCATGGTGTGTCATGGCAGTATGTAGTTGAGGAAATACTTAATGTCTGATACTGAAATATTATGGAAATAGTCTAATGATTTCAATCTTGGTTTCAGTTGAGAGACTGTAATCCTATCTTTCTTATAATAAAAAATGAATACCTCTGAACAAACGGGTCTTACGGTTCTTTAAAAAAAAAATTCAATGAAAACTATATACAAAACCTGGAATCTTCTTTCTCGAAATCAGCGTTATTTTTTAGGACTATTATTGATAGTTATTTTGTTCAATGCAATGTTGGAAACGGTTAGCCTTGGTTTAATTCTACCGCTTATCACTCTCCTTGATAATATAGAAGCTGTCAAGAATTATCCCTTGATAATTCGTTTTGCTGATTTTCTTGGGTTAGAAGATAATAGGACTATTCTTATTTATCTTTTTTATTTGTTCATTTCTATTTTTATCATTAAAACTATTTTTTTTCTTGGCTTAGGATATTTTCGAAAGCTATTTATTGCTCGCCTAATGAATAAACTTTCAAGAAGGTTATTAAGATTATATCTTAATAGGTCATGGACTTTTCATTTGAATACAAACAGTGCAGAGCTGGAGAACAATATAATCATACAAGTTGGCGCCATCTGCACCAGTTTTATTGCTGCTTTATTAACTTTTGCGACTGAAATAATAGTAGCATCATGTATTATTGTTTTATTGATTATTATTGATCCGATTACTACTCTGGTCGCACTATCTTGGATAATCTTATTGACACTGGTTTTTTTCTTTTTTATCCGAGGAAAATTAGAATACTATGGCTCATTGAGTGAAAAGACTATGGCTGAAAGGATTAAAATAGTTAAAGAAGCATTTGGTGGGATAAAAGAAACCAAAATCTTAGGTCGAGAAGATTATTACATAAAATTATTTGAAAAAAAGAATTTTAAATACACTCAATCTTGGATATGGCCTACTTTTATAAGTATGACTTTACATTCATTGATTGAATTAGTCTTTATTAGTGGTATTGTTACAACATCATTATATATTTTAAAGACAGGTGGAGATACAGGTTATATATTTTCAATCCTTGCACTTTTTGTAGCTGCAGCTTCTCGTTTAATGCCTTCTATTAACCGTCTAAATGGCGCTATCCAAGAAATAAAATTTCATATACCGATTTTATCTAAGATTTATGATGATATTAAGATTCCAATCAAAGAGGATAAAATAAAAGGGAATGATCTATTAGATGTCCCAGATATTCATTTAAAAGAGAGTATTGAGCTTGAAAATATTTGCTTTAGGTATCCAAGTGCAGATTATAATGTTATAGACTCTATATCCCTTTCTATTCCACAAGGATCTTCGGTAGGGTTTATAGGTCCATCTGGTGCAGGAAAAACAACAATAATAGATATAATACTTGGATTATTAAAGCCAAATTCAGGAAGAGTATTGGTTGATGGATACGATATACAAGAAAACCAATTCTTATGGCGCAAGCATATTGGATATATTCCTCAAAATATTTATCTATCTGATGATACAATCCGAAATAATATAGCTTTTGGTATAGTTGATAAAGAAATTGATGATAATAAAGTTTGGGAAGCTATTAATAATGCCCAACTTGACAATGTCATTAATAGGTTACCAGAAGGATTAGATACTTGGATAGGAGAGAATGGTTTGAAAATATCAGGGGGACAACGACAAAGAATTGGTATTGCAAGAGCATTATATAATGATCCTGATATAATTGTATTAGATGAAGCTACGTCATCTTTGGATACAGTAACTGAAAAAGAAATATCTAGTGCTATTGAGAAATTAAGTGCAGAAAAAACTTTACTAATCATTGCACATAGGCTATCTACTTTAGAAAATTGTGATTTACAGTTTCATTTAAAAAATGGTAAAATTGAAAAAACTGTAAAAAGATAAAAGGTATTAGATAAATAATCACATCAAAGGATAAAAAATGTTAAATGATAAATCAATACTTGTAACTGGTGGCACCGGCTCGTTTGGTAAGCAATTTATTAAAACTGTTTTAAATAAATATAATCCTAAAAAGATTATTATCTATAGCCGAGATGAACTTAAACAGTTTGAGATGCAACAAAATTGGCCCATATCTGATATCAAACCAATGATACGCTATTTTATTGGGGATGTTCGAGATTTAGACCGATTATCCATGGCTATGGAAGGAGTAGATGTTGTAATTCACGCAGCCGCATTGAAGCAAGTGCCTACAGCAGAGTATAATCCATTTGAAGCAGTTAAAACAAATATACTTGGTGGGCAAAATGTAATTGATGCAGCATTTAAAATGAATGTCAGCAAAGTAATAGCTTTAAGTACGGATAAGGCCGCTGCCCCCATAAATCTGTATGGTGCCACAAAGCTTACGTCCGATAAATTATTTATTGCTGCTAATAACTATAAGGGCAATAATGATATAAAATTATCTGTAGTTCGCTATGGGAATGTGATGGGAAGTCGCGGGTCAGTAATTCCTTTCTTTAACAAAGAAAAATCTAAGGGCATATTGCCAATTACAGATAAGAGAATGACTCGTTTTAACATAACATTGCATGAGGGGGTTGATTTTGTCTTGCAATGTCTAGAAAATATGTGGGGCGGAGAGTTATTTGTTCCTAAAATACCATCTTATAAAATATTAGATGTTGCAAAAGCAATTGCTCCAGATGCAAAATATAAAATTGTTGGTATTCGTCCTGGGGAGAAACTTCATGAAGAAATGATTACCGAGACCGACGCACTCAATACGATAGAGTTTGAAAAATATTTTGTTATTTTACCATCTGCTGAACTATGGGATATAAATAAATTTAAAAATGAATCTAGTCCTCAAAAAGGTAATATGTGCGAATTTGGATTCTCTTATAATAGTAACAATAATAAGAAATTTTTATCTGTAAAAGAGATTAAAAATTTGATTGAGGGTCATGTCGACTGATTTAATAAAGAATAATAAAATCATCCTTGGGACAGCTCAATTTGGTATGGATTATGGAATCGCCAATCAGAGCGGTAGAGTAAATAATAGAGAGATTGAATCAATTTTGAATTTTGCACATAAGAATGGTATCAATACTTTAGACACGGCTAAAATTTATGGAGAAAGTGAAAAGTCCATTGGAAACTATTTAAAAAACACAAATAAAAAATGGAATGTAATTACCAAGATAAAACATACTGAAGAAAGCATTCTAAAGCAGTTGGATGACTCAAGAGAAAAATTAACCATAAATCCTTCAATTTTATTAGCCCATACTGCAGAATTATATATAAATAAAAAATTTCAATTAATGCTCCAAAGAGTTAAAGTTGAAAAGTTGATACATACGATTGGTGTATCTCTTTATAATGAAAAAGAGATCAATCAGGTATTAGAAATGGAAATCAAACCTGAGATTATTCAATTACCTATAAATATTCTTGACACAAGACTTTATCGGTCTGGTATTTTGAGTGAATTATATAAAAGGGGAATTGAAATACATGTCCGTTCAGTTTTTCTTCAGGGCCTATTTTATTTATCAAAAACTGATTTGAGGAGTAGGTTTGAAGATGTTGTTCCACATTTAAATCAATTAGAATCAATAGCGCTTCGAGATAATTTAACAATCGCAGAACTTTCTTTACTTTGGATAGTAAGCTTAAATGAAATAAGTAAAGTTATCATAGGAATTGATAACCTGAGTCAGTTAAAAGAGCATTTGAGAACATTAAATAAAAGTATAGAGACTTCTGTATTTGAAGAAGCATTGTCAATTTGTTATGAAAATGAAAAAATATTAAATCCATCGCTATGGCAAATAACGTAGTAGCTATTGTTCAAGCACGTTTAGGTTCGATTCGCATGCCCAGTAAAGTGCTAAAAGAAATTGAAGGAAAGACGTTGATTGAAATTTTATTTCATCGTTTATCACTATCAAAAAAAATAGATAAAATCATCTTAGCAACTACGACTAATGCCGAAGATGATAAACTTGTTCGGCTAATAGATAATATGGGATATCAAGTTTTTCGTGGAAATGAAAAAGATGTTTTAGAAAGATACTATCATGCTGCAAAAGAGCAACATGCCCAAACAGTTGTTCGTATTACAGGTGACTGCCCAATTATTGATCCAGTATTAGTCGATAATATTATTTCTTCATATGAAGCAGAGAATTTGGATTATGTTTCAAATACGAGTCCTCCAACATTTCCTGATGGTCTCGATACAGAAGTCTTCTCATTTGAATCTTTAAAAATAGCCCATGAACTTTCAAAAGAACCTTTTGATCGAGAACACGTAACACCGTTTATAAAAAAAAATAATCAATTTCGACTGAAAAATATTGCAAATGAAATAGATTTATCCGAGGAGCGCTGGACAGTTGATGAGCCTGAAGATTTTTTAGTAATTGAGAAGATAATCAATCATTTCAAATCGGATTTAAGTTTTTCATGGATTGACGTAATGGATTTATTAGAGTCAAAACCAGAGTATTTCACCGCTAATAAAAAGATAAAGCGGAATGAAGGAGCAGTAATGGGAACAGGACAAAAATTATGGAAACGAGCCAATAATCTTATTCCAGGCGGGAATATGTTGCTATCTAAACGAGCTGAAATGTTTTTACCAGAAAAATGGCCTGCTTATTATGATAAAGCTAAAGGATGCTCTATCTGGGATTTAGATGGGAATAAATTCATCGATATGTCAATAATGGCTATAGGAACTAATGTGCTAGGTTATGCTAATGATGAAATAGATGCCGAAGTAAGAAAAGTTATTGATAAGAGTAATACATCTACATTTAATTGCCCAGAAGAGGTTTATTTAGCAGAAAAGTTGATTGAAATTCACCCATGGGCAGACATGGTACGACTTGCAAGATGCGGTGGCGAAGCTAATGCCATAGCAGCGCGAGTTGGTAGATCTGCTTCGGGAAAAGATACTATTGCATTTTGTGGTTATCATGGTTGGCATGATTGGTATTTAGCTGCAAATTTATCAGATTCAGAAAATTTGGGAAGTCATTTATTGCCAGGACTTGAACCATCAGGTGTCCCAAATAGTTTGAGGGGATCTTCTATCCCTTTTGAGTATAATGATTTTGAAGGACTTAAAAATATTGTTTCAAATAATGATGTTGGGGTAATTATGATGGAAGTTTATCGAAATTTGGAGCCTGAAGATGATTTTCTTCAAAATATTAGAAAATTAGCAACTGAGAACGGTATTGTTTTAATATTTGATGAGATCACATCTGGGTTTAGGTCCAATGTTGGTGGGGTCCATTTACAATATCGTGTTGAACCAGATATTGCAATATTTGGAAAAACAATGGGAAACGGATACGCTATTTCTGCAATAATTGGTAGAAGGGAAATAATGGATTATGCTCAATCTTCATTTATTAGCAGTACATTTTGGACAGAAAGAACAGGTCCTGTAGCCGCATTAAAGACAATTGAAATAATGGAAAGAGATTCGGTGCATGAGAAACTAATTAATACTGGAGAGTATATAAAGAAATGCTGGGCTGACATGGCAAATCAATATGACTTAGAAGTTCAGATTACTGGCATACCTCCAATTCCACAAATTGCTTTTAATAGCAATCAATCATTGGCAATTAAAACAATTATTACTCAAGAGATGTTAAAGAAAGGATATCTTGCAGGAAATAGTGTTTATGTTTGTATTGATCATGAAAATAATATTGTTGATGATTATATGGATGCATTAACTAAACCATTTGAAATGATTAGTGAAATCATTGATGGTGAAGATCCGAGTAAATTTCTGGAGGGCCCTATTTGCCATAGCGGGTTTACCAGGTTGAATTAAATGAGATTACTCATTACGGGTGCAACTGGTATGCTTGGAGCAACCTTAGCAGAAAAATGGGAAAAGAAATTTCAAATCTTTACTACAGGAAGAGAGTCGTTTACTAAATTGCCCAGTAAACATTTCATGCCTTTCAACTTGTTAAGTGATTCTTATGACTCTCTTATGAACTGGGCAAATCCAGATGTTGTTATTCATTGTGCGGCGATTACTGACCTGGATTATTGTGAAAATAATATTGAGAAAGCTATGGCGGTGAATGCTGAATCTGTTAAAAAATTTTTAAAATATGGATTTAGTACAAAATTGATTTTTATATCTTCAGATGCGGTATTTCCAAATGGTATTTACATGGCTACAGAAAAGAATCATACGTTACCCGAAAATATTTACGGTAGGACAAAAGAGGCAGGAGAAAAATACATACTGCATTCAAAAGGAAATCATATTGCGATTCGTACTACTATTGTTGGGAAAAATATTAATCCAAAATATCGAGGTTTTTTGGAGTGGATTATTCACTCATTAAAAAATGAGAAAGAAATATCATTATTTAATGATGCCTTATTTACTCCAATTACTATTTGGCATTTAGCAGATGAGATTGAATGGATAATAAATAAAGATATAAAAGGCATTTTTCACATATCAGGGGTGCAACCAATATCAAAATATGATTTTGGAAAAAGAATATGTGAGGCTCTTAAGTTAGAAACTGATTTGATTAAATCAGGCAATATGGATGATTTTAAATTCAAAGCTAGACGTTCAAAAGACCAGACTTTGAGTTCATCTTTTTATAGTTCGACTTATAATCGGACTCTTCCAACCATAAATGAGACTATTGATAGTATTGTTAAACATTTTCAGGAGAATAGTTATGAATGACATCCAGATTGGTAAAGAAACTCTAGGTTTTAGTAAGCCACTTTACTTTGTTGCAGATATTGCTGCAAACCATGATGGTGACCTTGACCGAGCATTTCATCTTATTGAACTGGCCAAAGAATCAGGTGCTCACGCTGCAAAATTTCAGAATTTTATTGCATCTAAAATAGTGAGTCGTAGTGGCTTTGATAATCTTGGCGGGCAGTTATCACATCAGTCAAATTGGAGAAAATCAGTTTATGAAACCTATGAAGATGCTAGTGTCTCATATGAGTGGACAGCAAAACTAAAAGAAAAATGTGATGAGATGGAAATTGAATATTTTACAAGTCCCTATGATTTTGATTCTGTAGATCATGTAGATTCTTATGTACAGGCATATAAGATTGGCTCTGGCGATGTTACTTGGCATAATATTATTCGATATATAGCAAAAAAAGGTAAACCAATACTGATTGCAACTGGAGCATCTACACTTGATGAGGTCAAACTTGCAATGGGTGTATTACAAGAACAAACAAAAGACATTATTTTAATGCAGTGTAATACTAATTACACAGCTAGTCTAGAAAACTTTAAATATATCAATTTAAATGTTTTGAAAACATATTCTGAACTTTACCCTGATGTGTTATTAGGATTATCTGACCATACTCATGGGCATGCAACTGTGCTAGGTTCAATTTCATTAGGGGCAAGAATTTTTGAAAAACATTTTACAGATGATAATAAAAGAGATGGACCTGATCATAAATTTGCAATGAATCCTAAGACATGGAGAGAAATGGTTGATAGGGCAAATGAGGTATATCAATCATTGGGAGATGGCCTAAAGATTATTGAGAAAAATGAAAAACAAACAGCGGTTGTACAGAGGAGAGGATTACGATTTACAAAAAATCTTCCAGAAGGACATTGTATTGAAGAAAATGATCTTTTTCCATTACGTCCACTAAACGAGGATGGTTTTCCACCATATGAAATTGTAAATATTGTCGGAAGACGATTACTTCGTAATGTGAAAATTGATGATTATATCAAAAAGGAGGATATAAAATAATGCTTAAAGGAAAAAATCTATCCCTGTTTGCAGTAGAAAAAGCAGACCTAGAACAATTACGTGATTGGCGTAATGATCCAAACTTTCGAAAACATTTTAGAGAATATCGAGAGTTGAATCTAAGCCAACAAGAGAAATGGTTTGAAACGCAAGTAGTAGCTGATAATACTACACTTATGTTCTCGATTAGGAGAAATGAAGATAATCATTTATTAGGTTGTTGTGGATTAGTTTATATCAATTGGGTACATCGGCATGCGGATTTATCTTTATATATTGGTTTGGATGATAAATATATCGATGATGAGGGTCATGCAGAAGAAAGCTGTAAACTCATTTTAAATTATGGATTTAATGAGCTTTGCCTTAATAAGATATGGACCGAGATATATGAATTTGATGAAAAAAAGAAAGCACTCTATGATAAATTTGGTTTTAAACAAGATGGACTTTTACGACAAAACTATTGGTATGATGGGCAATGGTGGGATTCGAGGATATTATCTATTTTAAACTCTGAACATTCAATAAAGTAAATCGTTTTATACGGCTTACTAATAATCAAATATTTGATGGTATATCAAATAATTAATCAATGGTAATAGAATTAAAAACCTTCAACACAAGTTTTATAACGGAGGAATATGTTAACTGGTTGAATAATCCAGAATTGATGAAGTATAGTGAGAACAGGCACAGAAAGCATACCTTCAAAAGTTGCCGGAAATACTATAAAACTTTTCATAATTCAACAAATTTACTTTATGCGATTATAGATCCTGAATTCAATGAGCATGTTGGAAATATTAATGCCTACATTGATATTGATAATGGTATTGCTGACATAGGTATATTGGTTGGTAAAACGAAAAAAGGTTACGGATATTTGGCATGGGTGAAAATGATTGAGGTCCTTTTTAAGAAAAAAAATATAAGAAAAATAACAGCTGGGACAATGTCTGGGAATATCCCAATGTTGAAAATTTTTGAAAAATCTGGAATGGTATACGAATATACAAAAAAAAATCAATTTATCTTTTGTAGTGAATTTATGGATTTAGTTGGATATTGTATTTTTAAAGAAGATTATTTATGAAAACAGTTGCGACTATCGAAGCTAGGATGGCATCTTCACGGCTACCTGGAAAAGTATTAATGGAGGTCGATGGAATTCCAATGTTAAAATACCTAATCAAAAGGCTAAAAGTTGTTAGTAGTATTGACGAAATAGTCATCGCAACAACAATCAATACTGCAGATGATGCTTTAGTAGCATTTGCTAAAAAAGAGGAAATTCAATATCACAGAGGTAGTGAAGATGATGTAATGGGAAGAGTGATCAATACCGCCGAATCTGTAAACGCAGATATTGTTGTAGAGATAACTGGAGATTGTCCAATTATTGATCCTCAAATAGTTGAACAAACAATACGAATGTTTCTTGCTAATAAAGCTGACTATGTCAGTAATGCTCATGTAAGAAGTTATCCAGATGGAATGGATACTCAAGTATTCAAGTTAGAAACTTTAAAGCACTCTTATTCTTTAACAGACAAACCTCTTGACCTTGAGCATGTCACTTTGCATATACGTAATAATCCAGATATCTACACACATTTGCATCTAGTTGCTCCACCTGAATTACATTGGCCTGAATTAGGATTAACTTTGGATGAGCTGAAAGACTATAGATTACTGGTTAATATTATTTCTCATTTTAGCCCATCCAATCCATTGTTCAGCTGTTTAGATGTAATCAAATTATTACGTGAAAATACTAAATGGTTAGATATTAATAAATCAGTTATAAGGAAGGGAGATACCTGAAAAAAGTTGATACTATAGCTGTTGTAAGTCATGATGCCGGAGGTGCTGAAATAATAAGTAGTTGGGTTTTGACCCAGAATGCAGAGCTTAAACTTGTAATCGAAGGTCCAGCTGAAGATATTTTTAAGCGAAAATTAGGCAGATTTAAAAATTTAAATTTAGAAACTGCCATTAAAGATTCTGATTGGGTAATTTGTGGGTCGAGTTGGCAATCAGACCTTGAATGTCGAGCTATTTCCATATGCAAATCCATCTCAAAGAAAGTGGTGACATTTCTAGATCATTGGATTAATTATAAAGAAAGATTTCAAGTTATGGGTGAATTATTATTGCCAGATGAGATTTGGGTTGGAGATGAAATTGCAGAAAAGATTGCTAAAAATATCTTTTCGTCAACGCCAGTGAATTTTGTACCTAATCCTTATTTTACTGACATAATCTGGCAGTTAAATAATACCCTTAACTTAGAAAAACAAAAAGATGAGATTTCTGTGCTTTATGTCTGTGAACCAATCCGTGAGCATGCTCTGCTTCAATATGGCAATGAATCTTATTGGGGGTATGGTGAAGAAGATGCTTTAATGTTCTTTTTAAATAATATTTTTGTAATCAGTAAAAAAATAAAAATAATTAAAATAAGACCACATCCATCAGAGGATATAGAAAAATATAAATGGGCTAGTGAGCACTCTGATTTGATATTGTTTAGTGATGGTAATAATTCTTTAATTGAAGAGATATCTGAGGCTGATATTATTGTTGGTTGTGAATCAATGGCAATGGTGGTCGGTCTTTTGGCAGAAAAACGAGTTATTAGTTGTATTCCACCAGGCAGTAGAGAATGCGGTTTGCCTCATTCTGAAATTGAGCATTTGCAAAATATGGGTGTTTATAATTCAGAGATAAATAATGACATATAGTTGTTTAATCATTGGTCTTGGGCAAGTAGGAATGGGATATGATATAACTCACAATGATAATCAGTTAGTCTTAACTCATTGCAAAGCTTTATCAATACACCCCATGTTTGAGATTTTGGGTGCTGTAGACCCTTCTATAGAAAAGCGTTCAGTTTTCGAAGAGCATTATGGGAAAAAAGGATATAAAGATATTGTTCATGCGATGGAAGAATTAAGCCCAGATCTTGTAATTATATCTAGCCCTACGTCTTCCCATTGCAAAGTTGTAAAAGAAGTATTGAATAATTCGAAACCTCTAGCTATTCTTTGTGAAAAACCTTTGGCATATAATCTTACTGATGCTAAAGAAATAGTGCAATCTTGTGATGATGCAGGTGTGCATTTAATTGTGAATTATCATAGACGGTCTGATTCTGGAGTAATTGAAATAAAAAATCGAATATCATCTGGTTCTATTGCTAGCCCAATAAAGGGGGTAGTATGGTACTCGAAGGGATTTATGAATAATGGTTCTCATTTTTTAAACCTAATGCAATTCTGGCTTGGTTCAGTAAAAAAACACGCAATAATATCAAACGGGCGTTTGTGGAATAATAAAGATCCAGAGCCTGATGTCCATATAGAATTTGACAAAGGCAGTATTGTTTTTCGTGCAGTTTGGGAAGAGATGTATTCTTATTATACAGCTGAATTAGTAAGTTCGACAGGTCGAATATTTTACGATAGAGGTGGTGATTTTATTCAATGGCAGGAAACTATGAAAGACCCAAAATTCAATGAATATACTATCCTCAAATCAAAATCTGAGATTATTGAAAATAATATGAATCGTTATCAATATAATGTTGCTGAGCACATTATTAAAATGCTTCAAGAGGAAAAATCCTCGTTATGCAATGGAATAGATGCTTTAGAAACACAAAAAGTGATTCATAAAATACTTAGTTCAAGGGATTAGGAGATAGATTGGAAATGAGTGATGATCGATTAGCAATTATTGGTGGACCTAAAAAAATAACAAAAGTTTTCAAAAGTTATAATCCAATTGGGATTGAAGAAATTAATGCCGTAAAAGAGGTAATGGAGTCAGGGGTGTTATCTAAGTTCCTTGGTTGTTGGGATCCTGATTTTTATGGTGGCCCTAAAGTTCAGGCTTTTGAACGTAAGTGCGAGCAGTATTTTGGAGTTAAGCATGTCATAACAGTTAATTCTTGGACATCAGGGCTTATTGCTGCAGTTGGAGCTATAGGTATTGAACCTGGTGATGAGGTAATTGTTACTCCTTGGACAATGTGTGCGAGCGCTACGGCAATTTTACATTGGAATGCGATACCTGTATTTGCTGATATTGAATCTGAAACTTTTAATATTGACCCTAAATCGGTTGAAGCCAATATTACTCCTTATACTAAAGCAATTATGGCAGTTGATATTTTTGGTCATTCTTGTGATATCGATTCATTGATGAGTATTGCTGAGCGTTATAATTTGAAAGTTATTACGGATACAGCACAGTCCCCGGGGGCACTATATAAAGGTAAGCTTGTTGGGACATCTGCTCACGTAGGTGGGTTTAGTTTGAACTATCATAAGCATATCCATACAGGGGAGGGAGGGATTCTTGTAACAAATGATGATGATATTGCTGAGAGGTTACAATTAATTCGTAATCATGCTGAGGCTGTCGTCGGTGATAAAGGTGTTATTAATATCAATAATATGATAGGTCATAATTTCCGGTTGGGCGAAATAGAATCTGCTATTGGAATTGAACAATTAAAAAAACTAGACTATCTAATAAAAGATAGGCAGAATTGTGCAGAGCGACTATCAAAAGGCCTCAATAATCTTCAGGGGTTACAAATACCAATAATTAAACCCGGGTGTACGCATGCCTTTTATATTTATCCACTAAAAATAAATACTGAAGAGATTGGTATTTCACGGGAGCGTCTTCATTTAGCACTGGAAGCTGAAGGAGTACCGGGTTTGATATCTGGTTATGTTAATGTTCATCTTTTACCAATGTATCAGAATCAAATTGCTTATGGCTCTAAAGGATTCCCTTGGTCTTCTGATATTTGCCAACGAGATGTAGATTATTCCAAAGGAATATGTCCAGTTGCAGAGGAACTACATGATGAAAGTTTTATGGGTATTGAAATATGTCGACTAGAGCTTACTAATGAAGATGTCGATTTAATTATTGAAGCAATTAAAAAAGTTTGGAGTAATTTTTCTAAACTTTAAAATACTTTTATAAGATTATATAGATTGAGTCAAAACTCTATAAATCAGTTTTAATTATTTATGTAAATAGGATAGTTAAAAAGGTATTATGCTGATATAAAGAATTAACTAAATTTTTAATTATTATAACATTTTGATTATTAGATGATAAAAAAAGAAAACAAATTAAATTATTTTATTGAAAAATACCGTGATAAAGGTAAAAATAACTATGATTGTATTTTCCATCTTGATGGGACTTATGAAAACATTGCCATTTTGCATTACCTCAAATTTGAACTTAAAATGAATCCGCTTGGAGTTACTTTAAATCATTTTAACTACGAGAAATATCATAAGTCAAATATTCGAAAGTGTCTCGAGATTTATGATGTGGATCATATAATGTTTAGTCCTAGAATAGAAGTAATCAAAAGATTGAAAAAAACATATCCTAAAGTTGTTAATAATTTATTCAACCAAGCAATGTACTCATTTTTATTTATGTCTGCTCAAAGATATAATATCAATTTATGCATTACATCATTAGGCAACGATAGTATACTTAATTGTGAATCAAATGATAATGTTTTTGAATTAAATCAGATGAGTAAGTATTTAAATATTATTGATACAAGTAAATTGGTAAATAATAATTTTACAAAATTTGATTTATTGCCTTATCAATTTCCCAAAAAAGAAATAAAGAAATCTGATTTATGCTTAGTAATGCCTTTAAAAAACTTTGATCTAAATAAATCAACAATTGCAGAATTCATTAATGAGAAGTTTTCATTTAATGAATTCGATAAAGAGGAAGATGACTTATTTTGGCTTGGATTCACAGATGACTGGGAATTCAATCAGAAGACTACTATAAATCGCAATAAAACAGAATATGAAAAAAAAGTTGAAGAATCTGTAAAAGGCAAACCATTATTTGACGGGGAGTTAAAATATTGCACAAGATGCTGTATGCCTGAGACTGCAGAAGCATTTGAATTTGATGAATTAGGCATGTGTCAACCTTGTGCATCATCAGAACAAAAGATGCATATTGATTGGATTAAAAGACAAAAAACACTAAAAAAAATCTTAGATAAATATTCTGCAGATAATGATTATTATGACTGCATGGTTCCTATCAGCGGAGGTAAAGATAGTACTTTTCAGTTACATGTATTGACCCAATTATATAATAAAAGAATATTAACATCGACATTTAACGCTAATTGGATGACCAAAACTGGTAGGAAAAATTTAATGAATGCTATTACAAGATTTGATGTTGATCACATAAATTTTACTCCTAGAAGAAATGTCATTAATAAACTTGCAAAAAAGTCATTGAGTATGATAGGAGATGCTTGTTGGCATTGTCATGCAGGAGTTGGTTCGTTCCCATTGCAAGTAGCAGTTGATTTTAAAATTAAACTTTTGATATGGGGTGAATCTGTTTCTGAAAATGATGGTAGAGCTACTTATGAGAATCCTATCCCCTTTGATAGAGACTATTTCACTAAGATATCAGCCAGATTTTATGCTGAAGAAATGACTGATAAAAATATCAATTCTCGTGATGTTTTGCCTTATACTCTTCCAAGCGTAAAAGAAATAGAGAATGAAGAAATTATTGGTATCCATTTAGGTGATTACATGTTTTGGGATGATGAAAGTCAGATGGAATACGTTAGAGATAATTATGGATGGAAAGAGGATAAGGTTGAAGGATCATACAAGGGATATAAAAGTGTTGAATGTATTATGGAAGGAGTACATGAGTATTCTAATTTTATTAAAAGAGGATATGGGAGAGGCTCTTACCATGCCTCAGAAGATGTTAGGAAAGGTTTATTATATAGAAGTGAAGGTTTTGAATTAGGTAAACAGTATGATTCAGAGCGTCCAGAAGTTTTAGATTATTATTTAAAAATCACAGGATATTCAGAATCGAATTTTGCAAAGGTTATCAAGAAGACCAGAGATAAGAATGCAAAAAGATTAAATAAATATGATCCTCCAGAAGATTGAACGGTTTTGAATCAACTAAATAGTCTTACAGCAACAGAACTAATACATCTTCTAAATGAAGATAAAATCACGGTTGAAGATATTGCTAATTCATATGTTGAGAGCATTAAAAATAATGAATACAGAGTAAGAGCCTGGGAATATTTTGATAAAGAACAAGTTCTAAACAATGCAAAAAAACTTGACAAAAGAAAAGAAATAAAAGGAACTTTAGGAGTTTTAAATGGAGTACCGATTGGTATCAAGGATATATTTAATACACATGACATGCCAACAGCAATGGGTAGCAAAATTTGGGATGGTTTCACACCTGGAAATGATGCCCGAGTAGTGCACTATTTACGAGAAAATGATGGATTGATTTTTGGTAAAACTGTAACTGCTGAGTTTGCTGTTCATTTTTTGCCTGCAAATAAAACTGTTAACCCCCATAATTCTAATTATATTCCTGGGACATCTTCTAGTGGCTCAGCTGCAGCCGTTGCTTCAAATATGGTCCCACTAGCCTTAGGTACTCAAACTGCTGGTTCTATAATTCGCCCTGCAAGTTATTGCGGAGTATTTGGATTTAAACCATCATTTGGCGTTGTGCCAAGAACAGGATCACTTAAAACAACCGACACATTGGATACAGTTGGGTGTTTTTCAAAGTCAATCGAGGATATTAAGTTATTATTTGATGTGATTAGAGTAAAAGGTACTAATTACCCATATGTAAATAAGTGCTTAGATAACCTTTCAAATAAAAATTATGAAAATATGAATATTGGTATATTATTTGATGACCATTGGATATTTGAAAATTATAAATCATATGCAATAAAAGAATTTTTTACATTTTTAGATGCATTGAAATACAAGAATAAGGTAAATATATCTAAAATAAAGATTAATTCTGATTTTAAGAAAATCCATAAGTTGCATAATATATTATATAATAAAACCTTGTCCTACTATTTCAAAAGTGAATATAAGGATATGAATAAAATAAGTGATGAAATAAAAGAATTAATTGAGATTGGCAATAGTATAAGTACCAATACATATATTGATGCCCTAAACCAACAAGAGCTAATAAGACAGAATATGGAAGTAGAACTTTCCCCATATGATTTAGTCTTAACTCTATCGACTGCTGGCGAAGCGCCACTGATAAATGAAAATGAAATTCCCGATACTTGTTTAATTTGGACATTCCTAGGAATGCCAACGCTCAATATTCCTTTATTCAAAGGGCCAAACCAATTACCCTATGGCTTACAAGCTATTGGTGTTAGATATTCTGACATTAGGATATTAGATATCTCAAAAAAAATTCTTCTAAAAGATGAAAAACCTTATATTAATTGAAAATTTCAATACAAAATACAGTATCCCTGAAGGTGATATTATAGCGTTAAATGGTAAATCACATTATGAATTATCTAGGAGAGGAATTGAACACCACACAATTTCTGAGATTATTGACTTTGAGGCATATTTAAAACATGAAGAAGCATATAATGATCATCAAAAATTACTTTTTGACTACTGTGACAAGGATTATCATAATAATATAATCAATAATAAGGTAAAATTTGCTCCGTTTAGAATTATTGGTTTTGAAATAAAAACAGTTTTCGATTCTCTTTTTTCTCAGACCTTAATTATTTATGAGATAATAAAAAAAATTAAACCTCAAAAAGTTTATCTATTCTCTTCAAAAACAAAAAATCAAGTTGATTACTTAACATGTAGCAAAGGAAACTATTATGATTTTATTTTTAGTGAAATTTTAGAATACCTCTCTACTTTTATAAATTATAGCTATGAAATTATTACTGTTCCAAAAAGTATATCTCTATCTATAAATGCTATAAAAAATGGATTAAAAAATCATATTAGGAATACTAAATATTTCAATATCTACAGGCAAATACCCATTACAAAAAATATTGGAAGTTTTGATAAGGATTATTTTAAAACTATCGTTGGATGTAAAAACTTGTTTATGAATCAAGGATGGGGGTTAAATAAACTAGTCCAATATTCACTTTTATCAAATCCAGAGACAATTGTCTTATTGAATAATTATCTATTTGTCTATAGTGGATCAAAGAATCCTAAGTGCTTTCCCGTAGCCATTAATAACACTATAAAGCCAGAAATCTCATCTTCTCAAATTGAAAAACATACAATCTATTTTGATAATTTTATTAAGGATTCTATTGGAATATCATTATATGAATTAGTCCATAAAAGAATCACATTTTTTAATGATAAAATTTTCCCAACTTTATTATTTGGTTGTAAAACATTAGATGCGGTGCTTCTAGAATTAAATGTAGATAAAGTAATTGGGAATATGCGAATGCCCATAAAAGAGAATTTTTCAACAAATATAATAACTCATATTTTACCATACATATCAACAATCGATCCAAATTATAGTTGTTTATATTTTACACATGGTTATGATCCTTATGTATTAGATAGAACATTTTTAGAGCTGCCATGCAATAATTATTATACTCATAATGAGGAGTATAAAAATTACTTCAAAGAAAGTTTTAAAAATCAAACCTTATTTGAGGAGCCCAAAACAGAAGTATTTAAATTATGAAAATATGTTTTATTCCTCATATAGAATGTGGAAATAGGTTTAGATATGATAGTACCTACTTTTTTGATGATTTTATGATATCTTTAGAAATTAGTTTAATTAAATATTTTTCCCAGCTTGAAGATATTGATTTTATTATTAAAGCTTTGAAAGGTAGTCTCTATGCAGATATTTTGGGAGATTATATTAGAGAAAAAAAATATCGGAATATATTCTTCCAAGACGGAAACCTTAGTGATACTTTAAAAAAATCTGATTTAGCAATAATAGATTTTCCTTCAAGCACTATTTTAGAAGCAAATAAAGAAAATATACCAACATTAATTTTGTCCTATCCTGCTATTAGCATTAGAAAAGATGCTATAAAACAATTTAATAATATTGAAATATTTCAATATAAAAATCAGAAAGAAATATTAAATGAGATTTCAAAGTTTATTAAAAAGAATACATGAGGTATATCGAGGTTTACAATGAAAACTATAAATCAATTTAAATAATGTACATCCAAAAACTAACTAACTATGATTATTATTAATTATTTTAAATAATATGCTTAGTTAAGATGATATTCAATGCCGTAAGGATTATTATGAATATCTTATGAATTTTAATAGTGCCTATATGCAATTTATTCCCCCCATTATTTTTTCATTAATTACTATTTATTTTGGTACAGGGCTTTTTGTGTATCCATTAATAATTGCCATTTCATTTTATTGTTTGCAGAAAGGCGATAGGTTTCTACCTTTAGCTCTATTTTTCATATTATCATTCTTGTTACCCTATAGTTTAACTGAAAGAGTACTTGGTCATAATTGGGGTGCCTACTTAGATAATAATTTTTTAGCTGGAATACCTCTTTATGCAACATTGCCATTATATTTCAATAGAATATCACCCATAGATAAAAAACTAAGAATTGTTCTATCTATTTTCTTTGCAGCATTTCTAATCTCTACTATAATTCCAGGATTCTTGTCTTTTTTAGGATTAGGCGGTTATAATGTAAGATTTGCATGGACATTAAATTATTTAAATGCTTTCCTCGCAGCAAAACTTGCATACAGTGTTTTCAATACACCTATCAATATGAGTCGATTTACAAATCTCATTATATTTTTAGGCTTTTTTTCAGCCATATGCGGATTATTCCAATATTTATTTGGTCCTATTTTTGTTAACATCGATGATGTACTAAAAAATAGGTTGATAATTATTCCTAGAACAAACGCAATCGCTTTATTTCCTTATTTTATTGTGCCTTATGCATTTGCTCTAAATCAAATGGATTCCCATTATTTCCTCAAAAAAACTTTTGCACGAATTACAGTATTTGTAATTTTATTATCATCTATATTAACTTGGTCTCGGTGGGGTATTTTTGTTTTACTGATAATGGCGCTGATTTATATTTTAATTTCAAAAAAATCATTAAAACTAATTATAAGTTTAAGTTTAGTAATTTTTGCAGTTTTATTGATTGTCCAACTAATATATTCTTCTTCAATTATTCCTGTTGATCAAACAAAACGGATTTCAGATGTAACAAGTCTCTTAACTAGAATTACATTATGGGGAATGGGATTATCACTCCTCAGTGATGTGTGGTTATTTGGAGTTGGGATTGGTAATACTGTAAAAATTTTATTTTCATACAAACCACATGAAATACTGAGTGATTTCTACCAAATTGGTTTTGATACTAAGACGATTCAGAGTATTCACCATTTTTTTCTTGATTGGTTTATAAACCAAGGGATTATTTCTATGCTTGGTTTAGTATGCCTTTATTATTACATGATTAAACATTTTCGTTTTATAGAAAAATTCTTTTTAAGTGAGATAATTAGGCGGTTCTCTAGATCAATCTTTTTAGGATTATTAGGGCTAAGCTTTTTTTGGATGCAGAATTCTGGTGATCAGTATTATTATTTATTCCTATTTTTGGGTTCTAGCTTTGCAATAAAAAAACTTATTCTTATTTATCATATAGAAGAATTATCTAAAACAAATTTATTACCGTTAAAACATATAGTTTAGCTTTTTAAAAAAATCCTAATAAAATTTGAAATCAAAAATGTATCAGAAAAGTTTTGTTTTGTAAAAAAGTAAATTATATTGAAAATATTAAACTATTTCTAAAAGGCAATCCTTATTTTTAGAGATAGATATTCAAATAAAGAGACGTTTAAGATTAAATAAAGAATGGATGTTGAAATGAATAAAAGTATTTTAGTTACTGGTGGGGCAGGATTTCTTGGTTCCCACCTTTGCGACTTCCTTATAAACAAGGGTCATGAAATAATTTGTGTTGACAACTATTTTACAGGTTTCAAAGAAAATATTGCACACCTATTAGATAACCATAAATTTGAACTATATAGACACGATATAACATTCCCATTGTATATTGAAGCTGATGAAATCTATAACCTTGCTTGCCCCGCTTCGCCAATTTATTACCAAAGTGACCCCGTACAGACTATTAAAACCACCGTACATGGAGCTATAAATATGCTTGGTCTAGCAAAACGACTAGATGCAAAAATATTTCAGGCTTCTACTTCTGAGGTTTATGGGAATCCGGATATTCACCCTCAAGTAGAAAGTTATTGGGGTAATGTAAATCCTATCGGTATACGTTCCTGTTACGATGAAGGAAAACGTTGTGCTGAAACATTATTTTTTGATTATTACCGTCAACATAACTTAAAAATTAAAGTTGGAAGAATTTTCAATACCTATGGTCCTAAGATGCACCCTAAGGATGGCCGAGTGGTGAGTAATTTTATTGTTCAGGCATTGAAAGGCGATAGTATTACAGTTTTTGGTGATGGTAGTCAGACTAGGAGCTTCTGTTATGTAGATGATTTAATCAGACTCATTTATAAATTTATGGAAACAGAAGAAGACTTCACAGGACCTTTAAACTTAGGTAATCCGCAAGAGTACACAATTATGGAATTGGCTGAGAAGATTGTCAGTCTTACTAATTCAAAATCTAAAATAATCATGAAGTCATTACCTATGGATGACCCTGTTAAAAGAAAGCCTGATATAACAATGGCAAAGAATAGATTTGATTGGTATCCTAAAATCGATTTAGATGAAGGGTTGATAAAAACAATAAATTATTTTAAGAAGATAAATAGTCTGTCCTAGTTATAGAATATTACAATTAAGGTTTAATGTATAATGATATTTAATTTAATCAGTCTTATTAACTTCCCACAAAAAGGAAGCTATGCCTATACCGTAATACTTAAAGCATTATTAAAGACTTTAAATAGGTAAATAGGTATCTTAGAAAGTATTGAGCGTTATTAATCGTTATAGATAGAGTTTTTTAATTATTCGAAATAAAAAGGTTAGGGATGGATAAAAAATATTGGAACAGGTTTTACAGTGAGGACGAAGTAACCATAGAATCCAGCGACTTTTCAAAATTCTGTGCTAATTATTATATGAAAGAATATGGTTGCATTATTGATTTAGGTTGTGGGAATGGTCGTGATACTTTTTTCTTCCTCAACCAGAATATAGACAGTATCGGGATTGATCAATCTGAAATTGTAATTAAGGAAAACAATAAAAAATCATCCGAACTTGGACTCGAAAGTCCATTTGTTTTAGGTGACTTTAGTAACATTGATTTTGATTCCATTGGTAATGGTCCCCATTCTGTTTATTCGAGGTTCACCTTGCACGCAATTAATTATGATGAGGAAGAAAAATTTTTTAAAAATTTACTCAGGAGCAAAAATCTTAAATATTTATTTATTGAAGTTCGCTCTATAAAAGATTCAAAATATGGTCAAGGTAGAGAAGTTGGTTTGCATGAATTTTCAACTTCACATTATAGGAGGTTCATCGATTCAGAAGTACTTCTTGCAAGATTAAAAGAAAACTTTGAAATGATTTATTTTAAAGAGTCTCAAGGTTTTGCAAAAACTAAAAAAGAAGATCCATGGTTGATAAGAGTTATTGCAAAACGAATATAGACATTAACTTCATTAAGGCAATTAAGCTTTTAGATGAACACAAAATTTCATATTGGGTTTGCCATGGATCTCTTTTAGGACTTATAAGAGATGGAAATTTAATTCCCTGGGATCATGATATTGATTTGGCAGTATGGGAAACTGATCATAAAAAAAAAGAGATCCTTGATATTTTTATTTTGGCAGGCTTTAAGCTAAAAGACAATAATGTAATGGGCTCCTTACATTTTGTTCGAGAAGGAGGTAGAGGTGTTGATATTAATTTTTATCAAGAGTTGCAATCTTTTGATAATCACCTTGGACCTTTAGTTGGAGTAATATGGCGTATGCCTCGTTCAAGAGTAGGGGCAATGTTTAATATCATTTTCCAAAATCAAGAATACAGAGGTGAATATAAAAGCCTATACAAAGTCGTAACACTATTTCAAATATTATTTATACCAATTTATAAAATATTAGATAGGCTTAACCTTTTATTTGTAATGAAAGGTTACACCACACCTAAATTACTTTTATCAAAATTTATATTTGTAGATTATTTTGGAGTCAGCTGTCGAATACCTGAAAATTCAGAGGAGATTCTCTCTTTTCTTTACGGTTCAGACTGGCGAACACCAGTTAGGGAATATGATTGGACAACGCAAAGTTCATCGGTTGTAACTATAGACTAGCTTTTAGTTAAGGGCAGATATATTTTCCGTGGCAGATTTTTGTCGTTTGGTTTAATTCAACCTGATTTAGGCCGGCGAATAGTATAATTAATTTTGAAATTATACTTATATAATTTCTATTGGGGTAAACTTTGAATGTAATGGTTACTGGTGGTGCAGGTTATATTGGCAGTCACACGTGTAAAATATTAAAAAGCTTAGGGTACAACCCTATAGTTATTGATAATTTATCAACAGGAAACAAATGGGCAGTTAAATGGGGTCCACTAATCGCTGGTGATATATCGGATAGTGATTTAATCAAGTCTACAGTAAAAAAATATAATATTTCTGCTTTAATTCATTTTGCTGCACATGCATATGTTGGCGAATCAATAAATAATCCGCAAAAGTATTTTCAAAATAATGTAGTAGGTTCAATTAAGTTATTAGACGCAATAATGGATGCTGGAGTTAACAATGTTGTTTTTTCATCTAGTTGTGCTATTTATGGAATCCCTAATCAACTCCCAATATCAGAAAAACATCCACATCATCCTATTAATCCATATGGTGAATCCAAGTTGTTTATTGAACGTGTACTTCAATGGTACGGTAATCTCAATAAATTTAATTGGGTTGCACTTCGCTACTTTAATGCTGCCGGTGCTGATCCTAAAAGTGAAATAGGTGAGTGGCATGTGCCAGAAACACATTTAATTCCCCGTTTATTGGATGTTGCTTTGAATCGCAATAATGTAATTGAGATATATGGAGATGATTATGATACGCCGGATGGTACTTGTATTAGAGACTATATTCATGTTGAGGATTTGGCTCAAGCCCATATCTTTGCATTGGAGTATTTATTAAAATCTGGAAATTCTTGCAGTTTTAATTTAGGAACTGGAAAAGGGTATTCAGTTCGACAGGTATTAGACATTGTAAATAAGGTAACAGGAACAGATATTCCTTTTAAAATGAAACCACGCAGAATTGGAGACCCTCCTGTTTTAATTTCTGATCCTACAAGTATTATGAACACCATTGGGTGGGAAGCAAAATATTCATCACTTGAAGTCCAAATAGACCATGCTTGGAAATGGTATAACAGGGCTAATGATAAAATTCTTTCTGGTTTTCTAAGATGAGCTTTCTTCTTTTAAAAAGATATTTAATATTTCAGCATTAAATCTAAATATCCTCTCCTTTATTAATGTTCTTTAACATAAAATAGTAATAGGTCATACTCTAGTATCCTAAAAACTATAATTTGGATAGAAAAATGAAAATACCAAAAGTGTCAATTTTGATGCCAGTTTTTAATGCAGGGAAATTTTTAAAAAAATCAATTGAATCTATTTTAAATCAGACATTTACTGACTTTGAATTTCTCATTTTTAATGACGGTTCCACTGATGAGAGTGCAGAAGTAATTTCCTCTTTTGACGATGAAAGAATTGTATTTGTAAACAAAGAAAAAAATTCAGGATATGTCAAACATTTAATTGAGGGCGTAAAAATTGCAAAGGGGGAGTATATTGCTAGAATAGATGCTGATGATATTAGTTTGCCAACACGATTGGAGAAACAAGTTAGATTCCTTGACAAAAGAAAAAATATTGCTGTAGTTGGATCTTATGCTATTCATATTGACTCAAATGGAAACTTACTCTGCTATAGAAAACTTCCTGTTAACTCTAAAAGCAATCTTTTATATATAATTGCAGGAAAAAATCCATTAATTCATCCAGGAGTTATGTTTAGGAAAAAGATAGTTGATAGAATTGGATGTTACAGAGAAGAATTTATGCCAAGTGAAGATATTGATTTATGGTTAAGACTATATCAAAATGGTTATGCCTCTGAAAATATTTCAGAATATCTAACAAAAGTAAGAATACACAAAATGCAAATTTCAAATACTGATAATACCAGACAAAGTAAAAAACATATATTAGCTTTCTCTAACTTCTATAATTCAGTAACGAAAAAAAATATAGATAATATTGATATTGAACAATATTTTAATGTTTTAGTATGGCGAACAGAAAAAGTTAAAATAAATAACTTTTTTAAAATTTTAATCATAATGTTAGAACTTTACAAAAATTTAATACCACCGAATAAAAACAGGTTTAATATCTTTTCAAAATTTCATGAAATTAAGATTTTTCAGATATTCGGTTTAATATATCTTTTATCTCGAAGTAATATTCATTCTATAATTATATCAAAAATCTTGAAAAGATAAATTATTACAATTTTTATCTGTATTTCATAAACAATGACCAGGCTGCATATACTTTTTTTAAGCAAAATAACTAAACTTATTACCAGCGCCCTTAACAAAAGTTTAAAAATATCTTTATCTATTAAAGCATTTACATTTTAATTTATTCAAATTAATTACTAAATAAATATTGATCATTATATGTTGTCATATCCTATTTTATCATACAAACATTATCAGTAGATATAATGAGAATATTATTAATACATAATAAATATGGAAAATTCAGTGGTGAAGAATCAGTCCTTCAATCAGATAAATCATTGTTAGAAGAAAAAGGAAACGATGTTCTACTTTATAGTAAAAGTAGTGAAGACATCTCAGGTTTATGGAGTGAAATGAACGCTTTTTTTTCTGGATTCCATAATTATAATTCTAATTTAGAAATAGAAACCATACTTTTAAAATTTGAGCCTACGATTGTACATGTTCATAACTTATATCCTTTAATCTCACCATCAGTACTTGATGTTATAAGTAAATATAAAATCCCTATAGTCATGACAGTCCACAATTACCGATTAATATGCCCAAATGGACTTTTATATACTAATGGGAATATATGTGTAAGATGTGAGAATGGGAAGGAGTGGAATTGTATACTTAATAATTGTGAAGGTTCTCTTGCGAAAAGCTCAGGTTATGCTCTAAGAAATATATACGCAAGAAAAAGACAATTATACTCTTCTAATATTTCTAAGTTTATTTGTTTAACCAAATTTCAAAAACAAAAACTTATTAATAATGGTTTTCAGAAAGAGAGATTGAAAGTATTACCAAATTGCTTGGACTCAAAGATAAGCACAGATAATCCTAAAATTTCTAATAGTTACATTGCATTCTCAGGAAGAATTAATAGGCAAAAAGGCTTTGATTTAATTATTCGAGCAATGAATTTGATTCAATTAGAATCGAAGATTACAAATAAACTCACAGTAACAGCAGCGGGTCATATTGATATGCCTTTTATTAATCAATATAAAGTACCAAAAAATATCAAACTCCTTGGGCCACTATCAAAAGATAAAATGGAAGATTTTTATTTAAATGCACAATTTATTATTTTTGCTAGTCAATCATATGAGGGCGCTCCAGTAGTTTTTCTTGAAGCGATGAAGTATGAATTACCAATTATTGCTCCAAGATTAGGAGCCTATCCGGAAATAATAGAGGATGGTTTCAATGGTCTACTTTTCACCCCTGGTGATTACATTGATTTATCAAAGAAAATTAGAACTCTTTCTTTAAATAAAAAATTATGTAAGCAACTTGGTAAGAGGGGAAATCAAAAGCTTAAGGAAAAATATTCGCCAGATATTCATTACAACCATCTTATGTCAATTTATAGGGAGTTAAATGAGTAAGGCTTGTTCCAAATTACTGGAAACATTAACTTTTTTTCAAAAATATACTAAAAGTGATAATTAAATCGTCAAATAGTATTCCATTCAGAATTTTATGCAGTTTATAATATGAATAAATATTTTAATGTCTTTTTGGAATTCAATCACACAAAATTCTATAATGTCATCAAAGATTCAATTCAGCGCAAAAAGAAAGGATATGTATGCGTTGTAGATGTGAATGTTTTAACTATGGCTAATAGAAACATAACATATAAAAGTGTAATAAATAATGCCTTTATTAATACTTGTGATAGTAGTTCGATTGCAATGTTTGCAAATTGGATTCATAAAAAAAATTACGAAGCTCTTAATGGTCCTGAAATATTCAAATACTTTATTGAAAAAAAGTATAAACATCTACTTCTGGGAAGCACTATAGAAATAACAGAGGATATAAAGGAGATATTGACAAATAAAAATATTGATAATTTTGATGTCCAAGTAATGTCTTTACCATTTAAGAAAGTTCAAGACTTTGATTACCAATTAATTGCAGATAAAATTAATAAAATAGAACCTGATATTGTTTGGGTATCACTTGGAGCACCTAAGCAAGAGATATTTATGAGTAAAATTGAGCCACTAATTAATCATGGGGTATTATTTGGAATTGGTGCAGCATTTAGTTTTTATATTGGGAAGCTCTATGTGCCTGATTTGAAACTTGGTAGTCTTAAACTTATATGGTTAAACAGGTTATTTAATGAACCAAAAAAAATAGTAACAAGATTAATACCCTTTTTCCTTTCTTTGCCAAAAATTTATTTTGATGAAAAAAAGTATAAAAAATCTCAAATTATAAAATGATAAAACTAATACGCTTTTATACGAACTTTTTTTAGGCTTAATAAATCATATTATATTGAACATCATATGAATAAAAAAAATAGTAAAATAATTATAGCAGGTGCCAATGGTTTTATTGGCTCTTTTTTATCGAAAAAGCTTAAAAGTAATTATGATGTTACTTCATTGGGTTGTAGCAAAAATTCATTTGAAAAAAATTATGTTGCACTCGACCTTACAGATAAAGAAAAAGTAAGTAAATTTGTTGAAAATGCTCCTTTATTTGATGTACTTATTTTCTTAGTAGGGTTAGCTCATAAAAAGGGAAGAGGAAAAGAGATTGGCAGTTTTCGTCAAATTAATAAACAAACCTTGATGAACCTTACTTTGGGTTTAGATAAAAAAGATAGACTACCGGCTAAAATTATATTTGCTAGTACTATTTCTGTTTACGGAGAAAAAATTAATCAGAAATTTTATTATGAAGATTCAAATACAGAGCCATTCAGCCCATATGCTATTACAAAACTGGAAGCAGAAGAATTTTTATTGAAGCATTATTCTGCTCAATCTTGGATTTTAAGGTTCGCACCCGTTTATAGTTCTAACTTTCAATTGAATATAAATCGTCGCTCAAAGGTAAAAGATTGGTATTATAAGATAGGAGATGGTACAAATAGGTTTTCTTTATGTAGTGTGGTGAATATTGGAGTTGTTGTTCAAGGAATACTCGATAATATAATACCTCCAGGGTTATTTAATATTTCTGATAGAAAGAATTATACATATATTGACCTTTTAAATTATATGAATGCCGATTGGATTATCAAAATTCCTATGTCTGCAATAAAAGTATTACACTATGTTGGAAAAATGATGAATATTGTATTTCTTAATGAAAATTCTATAAAACTTATATCAGATAACCTGTATCCTTGTGATAAAATCACAAAATACATTGAGTTACCTGCAGAATTAAATGATTCAAAAAGTGTTAAGCAAATTATTTAGTTTTATTCTTATTATCCTCTTTTCTCCAATTTTAATTATTGTTGGAATAAGCATACTTTTTGATGATGGTTTACCTATTCTATTTAAACAAAAAAGAATAGGACGCAACAATTCTTATTTCTGGATCTATAAATTCAGAACTATGAAAAAACAGACTCCTGACATTGCAACTCATTTAGTAAATGATAGTAAATCGTTATACACAATGATTGGCCCTATTCTTAGAAAATACAGTATTGATGAACTTCCCCAATTAATAAATATTATTATTGGAGATATGAATTTTATTGGACCGAGACCTTCCCTTCATAATCAGGACGATTTAAATGAGCTTCGAACCAAAGTAAATGTGTCTACCTTAAAACCAGGTGTAACAGGTTGGGCACAAGTAAATGGAAGAGATGAGCTTAGTATAAAAGATAAAGTGGGAATGGACTTATTTTATAAAAATAATCAATCGATGATTTTAGACATAAAAATATTATATTTAACAATACTAAAAGTATTGAAAGCTGATAATGTATCTCTTTAATGATAAAGTGATATTAATTGAATATAAAATTTCCAATCTATCAAATAATCACGTAAACCAAATATGAATAGAAGAAATTTCAAACTTACCTTTTTAGATGCTTTAGCTTCTTTGTGTGCTCTATATTTTGCGTTTCTTATTAGGTTCGATTTTTATTTGCCACAAATATTTCTATCAACTTTTTTAAGTTGGGCACCTTGGTTTATTTTTATCCAAATTAGTGTATTTTACTTTTCGGATTTGTATGCGCGTATTTGGCGTTATACTAGTTTATTTGACTTATATGCAATTCTAAGAGCTGTATCAACAGCATGTGCATTATCAGTTATTTTTGTTTTTGTCTCAATAGGATCCACTGGATATCCCAGGTCTGTCCTTTTAATATATTATATTTTAAATGCAATCGTTACTGTCTCTATTAGATTAAGTGTAAGAGTGTATTTTACTCATTATCACAAAGATTCTCCTTTAAAAAATCCAAAAGAGATAAAAAAATTATTGCTCATTGGAGCAGGTGAGACAGGTGAGAAAATTGCTAGAGAAATAATGACTACAGCAAAAAATCAATATTCAATTATTGGCTTTGTTGATGATGATATTAAAAAACAAGGTGCTCTCCTTCATGGGAAGGAGATTTTTTGTAGTATTGATAATCTTCCAAATTTAAAGGTTAGTTATGATGAACTACTCATAACTGCCCCAACGGCGTCAGGAGATCAAATGCGGCATATTGTCGAAATTTGTAAAACTACTGGTAAACGCTACAAGACTGTTCCAGCAATAAATGAGATTATTGATGGGGAAATTTCATTGGATGTCGTTCGAGATGTTTCATATTCAGACCTATTAGGTAGAGATGAAGTTAAGCTTGATATGAATTCAATTGAAAACATCCTTCAAGGTAAGCGGGTTCTAATTACAGGAGCCGGTGGATCTATTGGTTTTGAATTAATTAAGCAATGTCTATCTTTTAGGCCAGCAGAAATTATCTGTTTAGACACGAGCGAAGAAAAAATATATAACCTCGATCAATTCTTTACTAAAGTTCAATCAATTACAATTTTAAAAACAGTTTTAGCTTCTGTAACCATAAAAAATGAGTGTGAAAAAGTTTTTTCGGAAAATCGTCCTCATATTGTTTTACACGCAGCCGCATATAAGCATGTTCCAATTCAAGAGTTACATCCATGGAACGCTGTTAATACTAATCTTGGAGGGACAAATAACCTAGTAGAGCTTTCAGATAAATATTTTGTAGAAAAATTTGTTTTGGTATCAACTGATAAGGCTGTAAACCCTGTTAATGTGATGGGTGCTACAAAAAGAGCAGCTGAGAAATTAATACAGTCCTTTAATATCACATCAAAAACTACTTTCATGGCAGTACGTTTTGGTAATGTGCTAGGCAGTTCTGGAAGTGCAATCCCGACATTTCAAAAGCAGATAAATGATGGAGGTCCATTGACAATTACGCATCCTGAAATGACTAGATACTTTATGTCTATTCAAGAAGCATCTCAATTAATATTACAATGCGGAGCTATAGGACATGATGGTGAAATATTTCTTTTAGAAATGGGCAAACCAATTCGAATTGTTCAAATGGCAAAAGATTTAATTCGGCTATCTGGTTTAGAGCCCGAAATTGATATCCCAATTGTTTTTACAGGTTTGAGGCCTGGAGAAAAACTTTATGAGGAGCTTAAATTGCTTAATGAAAAAAAAGTTAAAACTTCTCACAATAAGATAATGATTCTTAAAGATAGTATTTCTCATGTGCCTTGGAAAATTTTTAAAGTGAGTGTTGAGAGACTATTAGATGCTGCAAAAGAATTAGATAATGAAAAAATACAAATATTGTTAGAGCAAATTATACCCACTTATAGCCCAAGACATATACACAGTTCATTAGAAGATAAAAGTAAATTATCCAGTATAAGAATTAAAGCAGAAGCGTAATTTTCTAAATATGGATAACAAAGATATATAAATTTTTAGTTTAAATGCCACCATCCCTATTGATACGAGACTGTGGTAAGAACTGTTCCCCATTGAATTTATTCTTTTTTATTTTAGTCACTTTATCTTTTTCAAATTCAACTTTTGCAGAGTCACTACCAAATAGTTATTTTACATATCAATCCCAAAAACTGCTTTATGATGTAGGAGAAAATTGGGAAACTTTGACTATTTTTGGAAATCAGAGACTTTGGAATAAGAATCAAAAAAAAATAGTAAAAACGAGCTCAGCTATTCAAATGGATGGACAACTAAACTTTAAGACTAGACATAGCTCTTATTCAATTGATGGTTTCGGACATTTAGTCTATAAAAATAATTACTATGCATACACATATCCTTCATTAATTAAAAAGATAAACTATAATAATTCGATTAGAGGTGAAAAGTTTAATATCGAGAATGAGCATGATTCTGGCTTAGGTTATGAAAGTAGTTGGGCTACTCTACAAATAGGGAAAGGAAAGGAAAGTTGGGGATCTGGGCCGGATATCCAATTAGGCATGAGTAATAATAGTAGCTCATATGATTATTTCCTATTGGGGTCGGATTATGGAAAAATTCGAGTTAGATATATTCATGGCTTTTTAGAAAATATTGACTCGACTATTAATCGTTATATTACTGCTCGTGGATTTGAGTGGACAAATAAAAAATCATTAATAGTAGGATTTTCTGAAATAGTTATATACTCTGGGGAAAACAGGTTAATGGATATAGGATATTTAAACCCATTATCTTCGCATTTAGAATTAGAGTTAAATAATAGGCTCAATACCCCTGGCACTTCAAATTCAAACGGTGTCTGGCAACTTCATTTAGATTATTTCTTTAAAAAATTTAGACTCTCTTTTAATTATTTGATTGATGAATTTGTTCTTGATAAAAATATTGAATTAAGAAAAGAACATGGGAGAGCTTTTTCAATAAGATTTGCACACACACCAATATTTAATAGGAAATGTTTTTTTTCACTACACACTTCATTTGTTTATGTTGGGACCCCTACATTTCGTCACAAACTTGGGCCAAATAATTTTGTTCAAAGTGATAAGCCTTTAGGGTGGTATAGAGGTAGTGATGGTCAAGAATTTTTCATTGGAATAAATTATTCTAATAATAAAAATCTAATATTTACTATGTATTCAGGCATATACAAAACTGGCCAAGAGACTATAACAAGTAGGTCTTATGATCCTTATAAAGATTATTTAGAGGGCTCTTTTCCAAGTGGGAAAGTAACAAAAAGTTTTTATTTTGGCACAAGTCTTATTTATTTATTCAGAGAAAATCTTTCCATTTCTAGTAATCTATATCAATCTGAAAAATTAAATATATTTGAATTAAAAGTAACCGTCCAACTATTTAGAATAATTCAATAATTTTTATAAATACTTTATCATTCTAATTAATCTTAATAAGATTTTCCATCCATCTATTATTTGAAGTTTTTTACCTTCCTCAGTTGTTCTTCTGTTGTAATTAAGCGATGTTTTTGAGATTTCCCCCTTTTTTAAAAGAATATAAAAGTACGTTGACAACTCTGCATCGATATCAAAACTATTAGAACTCAAGCAATAATTTTTTATATCTTGGATGTAAAATGCTTTTGCACAGCAGAGGATATCTTTACTAGAAGAATTAAAAACGATATTAAAAAAACTTGTGAAAATAAAGTTCCCCCAATCAAAATTTGATTTTAATGGTTTTAACGATTCAAATCTATGCCCCATTACACATCGTATTGTATTTTTAGAACTGAGAACCATTAATTTTGAAATTTCCGAAGGTTGGATTTCCATATCTCCATCAAAGATTATAATCTTATTGTAAGAAGCACTTTTTAATCCCCTTCTAAGGGCATAACCTTTTCCGCTATTACTTTTAATTTCAATTAATTTTATAAAATCATTTTTTTTTAGTAAAGCATTACTACCATCTGTACTACCATCATCAATAATTATAATCTCATTTCCCTCTCTATAGTAAAATTTTAGCTCTTTTAAAAGAATTGGAACATAATTTGATTCATTATGAATCGGTATCAGTATGGAGTATTTATTCATAAAAAAAGCGACTTGAATTCAAGTCGCTTTTTTTTAATAAGGTTAAGTTTGGTATTATTTAGAAGCCAACATCCAAACGTGCGCCAAGACCAGCCCAGCCTGTTGAGTTTTCTGCTCCAGCAACCTCTGAACCATAAAATAATTCACTACCAATTAAGATGTTAACTGGAAGGTCTAAACTTTTTTTCATCAGTTTTTCTAGTGTGATACCTGCAAATCCTCTAAACCCTGGTCCTTCACCAACATTACCAACATGACCTTCTGCAAAAATAAAATTTGCAAGTGTAAGGTTTCCTCCTAAACCAACAAATGAAGGACTAAAGTCATTATCCACACCATTAACTTCTTGGTTCCCACTATATGAACCAAATCCTAAAGAAATGGTATAGTCTAAAGGACCCAGTTTAAAACCATATGGAGTGGTTATGACCATAGTGGCACCAACTGGAACATTGCTAAATGTCTCACCTGCTACCAGTCCAACACTTGCAGTAGCACCAACGCTCCATCCAAGAGATTCTTTTGCTACTACTTCTTCAGCTTCTTCTGCTATAGTGGTTTCTTCAGAAATCACATCTGCAACTTTAGGATCGTCAATCTCTAATCCAAGTTCAGCAGCCATCTTTCTTCTAGCCTCTTCAGAAGCAGCACTAGCGGCAGCATCCAATTCTGCTTCCTCAGCAGCTTGGGCTTCAGCGACTTTTCTTGCTTCTTCT
>MDSV01004321.1_pt1 | contig 39971 bp, 40 predicted proteins | sample 810851 | NCBI WGS metagenome assembly MDSV01 (sample SAMN05326640, study PRJNA326480) | marine metagenome | isolation source: seawater | place: Atlantic Ocean: North East | collected 2012 | reverse complement strand
GGAGCTTCAGTTGTTTCTTCAGCAGCAGCGGCAGGAGCTTCAGTTGTTTCTTCAGCAGCAGCGGCAGGAGCTTCAGTTGTTCCTTCAGCAGCAGCGGCAGGAGCTTCAGTTGTTCCTTCAGCAGCAGCAGGAGCTTCAGTTGTTCCTTCAGCAGCAGCAGGAGCGGGTTGTTGTTCTCTATTTCCTCCATATTGAGGACGTTGGCCTTGGTAGCCAGGTCGTCGCCCTAGAGGGGCGTCCGCGGATCCTGGATTTGCAGCATCTAAAGGTATTTTGGCTTCTTCTTCGGTTATAGAAAGGATCAGAGACCGTAAGACCCTTTCGTCTAATCTTAAATGGTTCTCAAGTTCTTTGTTGAAAGGCGACTCAGTTTCAAAACGAGATAAATGGTATGTTCCTTCAAGGTATTTTTGTTGACCTTTTTGTATTGGGTATGCGAGTCTTCTAGTTCCCCAAGAATGTTCGGATACTACATTACCTTCATGTCCCGATATGAATGTTTTTACTGAGTCCCAGACCTCAGTGTCTTCGGTTTGATTGAGCATTGGGCTCAAAATCACTACTATTTCGTATTGACGCAAATTTACTCCTACATATAAAAACGAGAATGCACGCAATTATACCAAAGGATATGTTGGGACTCAACTAAAGATTTAATCTATTCCAGGTACAGGGTGGCGACCTGCCAAATTCTTAACTCGGTCTGACAATTGGTTTAGTAGATTTAGGTCAGAATTGTTACCTAAAGCGTCAATAATAATTTCACATACCTCTATGATGTCTTCTTCTGTGAATCCGCGACTAGTTATGGCTGCGGTTCCTACTCTTAGGCCACTTGTGACCCTGGCTGGTTTGGGGTCCCAGGGTATGGAATTTTTGTTTACGATAATCCCAATGTCTTGTAGTGTTTGCTCTGCTTCCTGCCCCGTCAATCCTAGTGGAGTCACGTCTGCTAATATAAGGTGGTTATCCGTCCCGCCTGATATTAGCCTCATGCCAGATTCTGCTAAATGTTTGGCCATTAAATTAGCATTTTTAACGACTTGGTGGGCGTAATTAGAAAATTCTGGGGTTAACGCTTCTCCAAAGCACACTGCTTTCGCGGCTATTACATGCATAAAAGGCCCTCCTTGTGAATATGGAAACACTCCATAATCGACTTTTTTGGCCAGTTCTTCTGTAGTTAATATGATCCCTCCTCTTGGACCACGTAGTGTTTTCTGGGTGGTAGATGTAATTATATCTGCAAATCCTGCTGGTGAAGGATGGGCTCCTCCCGCAATTAAGCCTGAAATATGAGCCATGTCTACCATTAATAGAGCTCCTACGCTTTCAGCTATGGTCTTGAGTTTTTGGAAATCTAATACTCTTGGATATGCACTGCAGCCTGCAACGATTAATTTCGGAGAGTGTTCTTTGGCAAGAGATTCAATTTCATTGTAATCGATAGTCTCACTATCACGCGTAACGCCGTAAGGGACAAAGTTGTATAGATTACCTGAGAAGCTTACTTTAGCGCCATGAGTTAAGTGTCCTCCTTGATCTAATCGCATTCCAAGGACCGTATCACCAGGTTCTAGAACAGCAAAATATGCAGCCATGTTTGCTTGGGCGCCACTATGTGGCTGTACATTGGCATGTGGCATTTCGAATAATTGTTTGGCTCTTTCGATAGCTATGGATTCAGCCACGTCTACGTATTCGCATCCAGCATAATACCGTCTTCCTGGATATCCCTCAGCATACTTGTTACCCATTAAGCTGGATTGAGCTTCGATAACGTTTTTGCTTGCATAATTTTCCGAAGCGATTAGCACTATGTTATCGGTTTGTCTCCGAATCTCATTTTGCATTGCTTCATATATTGCTGGGTCGGCCGTTTTTAAATTGGACATAACTCTCCTAGTATATTGTTTACTTATTGCTCGAGGTAATCAATTTTATCGTCTATTTGTTTGACACTTTCATAGTCTTCTTCGGCTATTTTGTAACACCTGTCTAAGTATAAACTGGCTATGGTTAACCCATTGGGGTTCATATTAGTAGCCGCTCGAATTAATTCGTTGATTTTGAATGTGGCGGGTAGGTGTTTGGACATTAATTGCAGTTCTGAAGTGGTTTCTTTTACCATTATGTCATCAGAGGTATCTTGTGAAAATTTAAGCTTACTTAGAAGTTTAGTGACTTCCAGTAATTTATCTTTTTCAGTCAAAAGATCAAATAATACATCATTAACGTCAAGTGAATTATCTGACGAAGGCTCAAGATCTTTATGAGGATCCAACGATGTCGACTCCGGTGGGTTTATTTCTCTTGAAGAATAAGATGAAGAATATTCTTGGACCGTATTATTGACTAATTCCATAAGGCGAGTGACGTCGTAAGAAAATATACTTCCTCCGTTAATTAGATCATCAGATCTGTTCGTCGCGAGTATCTGAAGTTCTTGAAGCGTGTAGTTATCTTCTGGAGCAGGAGGCATAGAAAAAGACGTAAAGTTGTCTGTTGGGATTTCACCAAGTGTTGAAGCAAGAAATGGAGGTACATATTTAGATAGATCTGATTTTAATGGTAGTATGACAATATAAGACGAGTATACTTTCTCAGGCTCAGTCGATACCGTGAAGTATACCAATGCATGTCCTCTTGGATTATTAGGGTCTCCCTGATCAAAAATCATATCTTTACCACCACTTATATAAATTATAGAAGATTTGTGAAGATAGGGCTACATGTTACGTGTTTAGATTGCAAGATTTAAGCACGTTATGTATTTAACAAGAACACACAAATAATGTATTATGTAGATATTCAAAAGATGGCCAACTAGTGGAGGTTCTATGTCTGAAGAAAGTTTGAAAGATTTTGTCTATGATGATGTTGTCATAGGCGAAGCTTTAGGTAGTTATTCTTATGTGCTCACTGAAGAAATGCTGGATACTTTTAGAAAAGCGGTGGAAGATCCAGAAGCAAGATTTCCTACTCTGGGCGTCAAGCATGATGCAACAGCTTTTGCAATGGTGTACGACGATAAGGTGGGTACAGTCAATGCTGGCAATGAAGTTGAATTTTTCAATCCTCCGATACCGGGCAAGAAGATCATTGTCACGGGTAGGATACAGGATAAATATACTAAAAGAGATAACCCATATATTGTCATAGAGGCTACAGCAGAAGATGAAGATGGAAGATTGATTGAGAAATTGAGAACGTACCAAATAAAAAAACCGGAGGTTTTAGGGAAGAAATGGCAGAAATAAAAATAGATGATGTGTTGCCTAGTGTCACAAAAACCATAACTCAAGAAAAAATAGAGTTGTTTGAGGATTGTGGAATACTAGATCGACAAAATATTCATAACAATCCTGAAATTGCTCGAGAACGCTTAAAATTTGATCATCCCATTGCATCAGGCAGAATGTCTGTAACTTACGCTGCTGAAATAATCCGTAAATATGTTGGAGAAGATGCATTCTATCATTCAGGTACTGTTAATTTGAAATATTTGAAGCCTCTTATACAAGGGGACACAGTAAGTGTGAGTGGAAGTGTGGTATCGACGGAACAAATAGATGCGGGTTTACTTGTAACCATAAACATACAGTGTGAAAATCAAAATGGAGAAAAAACCGCTATTGGCCAAGGTTCAGCGGTTGTGAAATAAAGGAGAAATTATGGCTAGTGCAGAATTTGGTAAAGTTGAATTAGAAATTGTTTACTGCGTTCCTTGAGGGTACCATGCTTTAGCCACGTGGTTGGCTACAGAAATATGGAGATCGCAGGATGTTGGAGATGTGGCAGTTAAACTAACTCCAGCTGGAGGAGGCCGTCTAGAAATGTATTTAGATGGCGAAAAAATATTTGATCGTAAAGATGAAGATGGAGTCTATCCCAATTTGACGAAAGTGAATGAGCTTAAAATGGTTGTAGCAGACAGAATTTTCGACATAGATGAATCGGTAGCTAACTCTGTTTAAGATGAGGATTTGTGAATTCTGAACATTTTGCAATAGTATCCGCAGGCGTACAATCTCTCAATGACTGGAGAGCAATAATCTTAAACCAGCATATACAATTAGATTTGACTAATTGTGACTTGTCTAATTGTGATTTAACGGGTGCTAAATTGGGCAATGCGCTACTTATGGATTCTAATTTGAAAGATTCCAAGCTGTCATATGCCAATTTAGCTAATGCAGATCTTAGTGGAGCGAATTTAGAAAACTGTGATTTAGCGAGAGCATCTCTAGAAAGTTGTACCTTGTTGGAAGCTAATTTATATAATACTAATCTTTTTTGGGCGGATGTTAAAAACTCTAACCTTTCTAAAAGTAATCTTCGAAATTCTAGACTCATGAGGACTTGTTTTGTAGCTTCAGATCTGACTGAGGCAGATTGCAGTCAGTCGACTATGATAGAAATTGATTTAAGAAATGCGGATTTAAGAAATGCGAATTTTCGGAATTCTAATATGAATGGAGCAGATATGAGCAGGGCTGTTATGGAAGGCGCTGATTTCCAATATGCAATGATCAGGGACTCCCACTGGGTAATGGCAGATTTGCGAGGAGCTGATTACACAAATGCGAGTTTGTACCGTGTAGACATGACTATGGCCAAATATGATGACTCAACGCTATTTCCTCCAGGCTTCAACCCTGAATATTCCCCGCAAGATAGCGATTATTAAAATGAAGGTATGGTCCCGAGAGAGTGAAGTGTGGAAATTAAAATTGTAAAATCCAATAGTCCTGGGTCTGGTTGCACCCTAACATCACTTGCGATAGTAAGGCAGCAAATATTAAAAAATCAAAAAGTTGCTTACCTGTCATATGATAGTCAAGAACTTGGATATATTCAGTCATGGATGACTGAGGATAATTTCAAGGCTTTTGAGGCGGTAGATTGTGACTATACAAGCTTAGTAAACTCAGAGATAGACTTATTAGTAGTAGACTTAGGTGTTACTAACGAATTGGATGATTCATTGTCAGGGATAGCTAGTGAGACAATTTATGTACATAATTGCTCTGCAGGCTTCCCTATTACTTCAGAAGAGGTAAATTCAGGCAGCAATACTAAGTTATTACTGAATAAAGTCCCAGAATATAAAAATACCGAATTAGAACAATATCTTAACTCTTCGGATACTAATACTGCGGGAATTCTAGGTGTAATCAATGAAGATCGGTATTTGAACGGGTTATCGTTTGCTGAGATCCTTGAAGCAGTGAAAGGGTATGTGATTGATGGATCAGTGGATTCTACCCCTTATGTAGAAAGGTTTCTAATAGGTGGAAATATAATGGATTCTGGCGAAGGTTATTTTGCTAGATATGATCATCAGGCTGTTGTTACACGTGGGGGGAGACCAGATATTCAGATGTCTAGCATTATGAATGGCACTAAATGTCTGATCCTTACTGGATCGGTAAAGCCCACAGAATATATAATCTCTGAGGCTAGGAAACATAGTGTGCCAATGATTTCGGTGGAAGTTTCAACTGAGGAAACTATTGCCCTTCTATCGGTAGCGTTCGGAGACAAACCGGCTTGTGCTGAAAGGATTGATAGATTTGTTCAATTGTTGGATGCTAATTAAAGTTTTATAAACCTGAATTCAACAAACTTAATATCTCGTATGTGATGCATGTTAATCCGGTTGCCATATAGGGGGCATCACAGGTTCCTCGTTGGTGTCCTAATTCAGAGTTAGCCAAGACAGATATAGATATATCTAGTTTGGGTGAATACATTAATACGGAGCTGTATCCTCCTCCTCCTCCTGGATGGCCATACGTTTTAATAGTTGTTCCATCTGGCATAGGGTGTACTCTTTCTGCTATATGATACCCATACCTTTGAGTGACTCCACCTAAAATTATGTCTTCTTCTATGATGGATTTGAGTATTAAGTTTCGATTATGGTCTGATAAGGCGTTGCCTTTTGGACTATATAATTCATATCCCCAAATAGCCATATTCTCTGGAGTTGTAAATCCACCAGCTCCAGCCCATGCTAACCTTCCGTCCTGTTCGAAATAGTCGATCTTATACCAGTCTGGTACTCCAATTGGTCTCATTTTGGTTAGATCGCCGAATCCTCCGTACCCTCCGTACATGGAGTAATTTGCATGAGGTAAGGCCATAGTATCGGGTATTCTCGTTGCAGGTCTAAACCCGATTTGTAAAGACAATGGCTGGAATAAATCCTCCTCATACAATGTTGCAAGTTGTTTTTGTGATTGAAATTGAGCAATTAATCCTAGCAATACTGAACTGTTATTCGAATATTCATATCCACCTGGATTAGATCCTGGTTTAGTCGTTAACGCCAGATAATCGCTAGGATGCCAATCAGGTTTACTCACTACATAATTGAGATATTTGGAATTGGTGTCTTTATCTCCGTGACCACCTCTCATAAGTAGAAGTTCTTCTACAGTGCTATCCGGGAATAGATTTTGATCGAGCCGCTGGTATAGTGAGTGTCCTTTCAAAAGGTCTGAAAGTCGATCATTTAAACTATAGAAATCCGCTTCTATTTGTTTAAGAATTAATGCACTTATGAAAGTTTTAGAAGTACTCATTATACCTATAGGTTGATCAGTACGTAATGGTACTGACTCATAGGCATTCCCCTTAGCTTCAGACCATAATTTATCTCCAGCGAATACGGCAACCGAGATCCCCATTTTGGTTGTTAGAGAATCAAAATTATTGGCTACTATTTGAGATAATTTAGAGGTGATGTCATCGTCGAAAGCCTTGTATGCTGTTTTGTTGATGAACTTTGGGGGATCAATTTTGGCGTGTTTTATATATTTAAGCGATGCTACATGAGGTGTCGGTTTGGTGGACCCTTGGGTTTCTGTATTTTCGTTCTTAGTAGGGATTAATTCTATTTCTGTCTGAGAATCACTAGTGTTATCAAGGATTTCTGGTTTATCTGATTCTGTTTCAGTTGTCTTAACATAAGCCTGCGGTTCATCTTTGTGAGGCGTTGGGTCTTGGGGTATAGATTTAGTCGGTGATGGTTCAACAGATGTCGGGGTTGATGATTGATACGATGAGCTCTCTTGGCATGCAACAAAACAGAAGACGCATAATAAGCTGAAAAAGAAAAGTTTCAACAGGTCTATTCCATGTTGAATCTTTCTGATTCAGGATTACGTGACCATAATAAGTCAGCGCCTTCCATGGCTACTTTACGTGCCTCACTGGCTCGCCAATCATCGTAAATTTCGTTACTTTCCCAAGTTACTAAGGTTGTGATTTGGCAAGGATCAGATATTCCAATCATGGTTTGTCTAGATCCAAATCCAGGCGCTTTGCTCTGTGCAAGACCATTGCCATCTAATATGGTTTTTGCTTCTTCAATTTTGTTTGGTTTTGCCCAGTGGTGTGTTATTACTCCGATCATGATGTTTTCATCTCCGTGCTAATTCTTGTCTCTTGCAAAAAGAGGGACCAATAGTAAAGGAGCTAATATAGTGGTGATAATAGTCATTATGATACTTATCGTGAATACTGATTGGTTTATTATTCCTTGACTTAGTCCTATGCCAGCTATAATTAAGGCAACTTCCCCTCTTGGCATCATTCCTATACCGATTCTAGTGCTTTGCAATAAATTGAATTTAAATGCAAGTGCAGGTAATCCAGAACCTAACACTTTTGTCAGGATTGCCACAACGGAGATTAATAATCCAGCGACTAGCGCGGTATGGATCGAGCTTACGTCTACCAGCATGCCCATTACTACGAAAAATACTGGTACCAAGAAATTTTTAATAGGCTCGATGCTATGTTCGAGTTTTTCTTTTATTTGGGTGGTAGAAAATGCTAATCCTGCAGAGAATGCCCCGATTATGAATGCTAGTCCAAACATTTCCGCTAATCCAGAACATAATAATGCCAGGCCTAGAACAATTGGTATATTTGCTTCGACGGAGCCTAATTTGTTAAGAAATTTCTCAATATATTTCGAGGTTAATAGACCAATGCCTGTTAAAGCTACCCAAAAGATTATGGCTTTGGCTCCAATTGCTCCTACTGACCACATATCAACTTTACCTGATATGCTTATGCCTACTATGATTGATAGGATCAGGATTCCTAGTATGTCATCGATTACAGCAGCGGCTATAATAGTTGTTCCTTCTGATGAAGTCAGTTTCCCTATATCGGCTAATACTCTTGCGGTGATACCTACAGAGGTTGCAGTGAGTATAGATCCCATAAACAAAGCTTCTAAAGACCATATACCTGCCGGCCCAGCTATTCCTAGTAGCACACTTGAATAAGCTCCTAAGAAGAATGGGAATATTACTCCGCCTAATGCAACTACCGTTGCTGGTCCTGAGTATTTAAGGAAAGTTTTAAAGTCTGTTTCCAAGCCTACAGCGAATAACAGAATTATGGATCCTATTTGGGCTACTGAGAAGAGTTCGTTAGAAACTGGCAAAGCACCTGCTTCTAAAATATTTGGTAGTGGAAACAGTGGCCCAAAGAAAGGAAGTGGGAACGCTCCTAGTGCAAAGGGGCCAATTAAAATACCTACTCCTATTTCTGCTAGTACGGAGGGTATTTTAAGGTACTTGCTTGCTACAAAACCTGCCAATTTGGCGGCTATTAATATAACTCCTATTTGGATTAAGAGTACAGTAACAATGTGTGTAATGTTTGAGGCACCCCCTCCGGATGCTGCCAGGTTGCTCATCGTGTTGGTGAATAAATTAAGTGTGTCCATGTCTATTCCTAAGCGTCTAAAGGTGATTTGTAATGGGAGATATTGTAGTAAATATATTTGACATTGTATAGGTGCTTTGCTACCATTTTTCGCTGGACGAAGGTAATAAACTCCTAGTTCGGAGAGATTTATAGTGGCGTATCTGAATGGCTTAAAATGTCGAGAATGTGGCAGAGACTATCCAACGGAACCGTTGAATGTGTGTGATTTTTGTTTCGGCCCTTTGGAAGTGGCATATGATTATTCCACAATTCGAGAAGTAGTTACCAGAGATGGAATAACTTCAGGTCCTTTAAGTATTTGGAGATATAAGGATTTATTGCCCGCCAGTGGCGAGAATCCAGTAGACATAATGACTGGTATGACTCCTTTGATAAAGGCGAACAATCTAGGTAAAGAACTTGGTCTTAATAATTTATATATCAAGAATGATAGTGTAAATCCTTCATTTTCTTTCAAAGACAGAGTGGTTTCTGTTGCTTGCACGAAAGCAATTGAATTTGGCTATGAGGTTCTATCGTGTGCTTCAACTGGTAATTTAGCTGCGAGTGTGGCTGCTCATGCAGCTAGAGCAGGTATTAAAGCAGTTGTATTCATACCGGGAGACTTGGAACAAGGCAAGGTAATTAATGCTGCTATTTACGGCCCAACGATTATGGCAATTGATGGTAACTACGATGATGTGAACCGGTTATGCAGCGAAATAGCTGATAATTATCCTTGGGCATTTGTAAACGTAAATATGCGTCCATATTATGCTGAAGGCAGTAAGACGCTTGGTTATGAAGTCGTAGAACAGTTGGATTGGCAAGTTCCTGATCATGTAGTGGTACCAGCCGCATCTGGAGCTATGTTTACTAAAATATGGAAAGGGTTTAATGAATTAGCATGTCTAGGACTTTTGGATGGAGTGGAAGGAATGTCTTTTGGTGAAGATCAGAATTCTGTTCACCATCCTTCTGTAAGCACTAAGATGCACATGGCACAAGCGTTTGGATGTTCACCTATAGCTGCAGCGTGGAACAATGGGCAAACTCATGTGGTTCCTGTTAAACCGGATACTATCGCTAAATCCTTAGCAATAGGCAATCCCGCTGACGGTATATATGCTTTGAAAGTTATTAAAGAATCTGGGGGATCAGCTACAGCCACCCCAGAAGATACTGTAGCAGAAGGTATAGAATTATTGGCGCGGACAGAAGGAATATTCACTGAGACAGCTGGAGGGGTATCAATCTCTGTGCTTAAGTCATTGGTCGAATCTGGCGCTATCAAACAAAATGAACGAACTGTAGTTTACATCACAGGGAACGGACTTAAAACTCAAGAGGTTGTCCAAGGTGCTGTAAATACGTTACCTATCAAACCCACAATGGATTCTTTTGAATCTGCCTATAACGGGTAGGTCATTATGGCTAATAAAAGATACATATTTACATTTCCAACAAATATGATTACTGAGCCGGTCATATTTAACCTTGGTAGAGACTTCGAAATTGAAACTAATATAAGACGAGCAGATATACGTGAAGATGCGGGTTGGGTTATATTGGAATTAAAAGGTACTGAGGAAGAAATTGATAAAGGTTTGCTTTGGGTTGCATCTAAGGGCGTCCGAGTAGATTCTATCAGCGGCGATCTAATTCAAGGATAAGTGTATCTATACTAAGGAGAAATTATGAGTATTACTGTTAGAATTCCTTCCCCATTACGAAGATTAACTGGTGGATCAGATATCGTAGATGCTGACGGGTCCAGCATATCTGGAGTAGTTGATAATCTTGAGTCTAATTATAATGGATTTAAAGAGCGATTGATCGATGAAAATGGGGAAATGAGATATTTCGTAAATTTGTATCTTAATGGCGAAGATGTAAGATTCTTGCAAGGTTTGGATACGGAAACCAAAGACGGAGATGAAATCAGTATAGTTCCTGCGGTTGCCGGTGGTATCTAATTACGGACGGCGTCGTTTTTAATATTGTTTGCAGTTTTGTAGGTCTGCCAGAAGGTGTTCCTGTAATTTTCAAACGTATCATTTAGGATTGATTCTCTTATATCTGTCATTAGATTAGCCATGAAAGTTAAATTATGTATGCTAGCTAGTCTAAGGGCTAGTAGTTCCTTTGCTTTGAACAAATGATGTATGTATGCAGTCGAAAAGTTACTACACAGCATACAATTACAATCAGTCTCAATAGCTATTTCTTGGTCTCTGAATTTTTGGTTAGTAATGTTAATGCGGCCATGCTTTGTATACAAAGATCCATTTCTTGCTACTCTCGTTGGCATCACACAATCAAACATATCCACCCCTGAGGCCACTCCTTCCACTAAATCTTCCGGAGAACCAACTCCCATTAGATACCTAGGTTTTTCTGGAGATAAATACCGATTGCATAGATTAACGATGTCATACATTGTGGTTTTACTCTCTCCCACAGCTAAACCACCTATTGCGTATCCTTCAAAATCTAGAGATGACATAAACTCTAGTGATTTAAGTCTTAATTCTGTTGAAGCACCTCCCTGAATGATTCCAAATAGTGATTGCATGTTGTCATCACCAAATTCATAGAAAGTTTGTTTGCAAGTGCTAGCCCACCGATGAGTTCTATTCATGGCCGCTTCAACTTCAACTTGTGATGCTCCATATTCTATACAATGGTCAAAACACATGATTATATCTGCGCCGATTTTAATTTGGTTAATTGTTGCTTGTTCAGGGTCAATAAAATGGAGAGAACCATCGGACTGCGATTTAAAAGTGATTCCTTCATCAGTGATTTTATTTGTTTCACTTAAACTAAATGCTTGAAACCCTCCACTATCAGTTAGAATTGGATTATCCCATTTCATAAACGCATGAAGGCCCCCAAAATCTTTGATTAAATCAACTCCGGGTTGTAGTGATAAGTGGTATGCATTGCCTAAAATTATTGATGCACCAGTATTTTTGATCTCATCAGGTGATAGCGCTTTGACTGTGGCTTGTGTTCCTACCGGCATAAATATGGGTGTTGATACCCTGCCGTGGAGCGTGTTAAACTCCGCAGCGCGAGCAGTACCAGAGGTGCGTATTAATTTAAATTCATCCATAATCACAAAATCTACTGGGTTATACGGAGATCATTATAAACATTGGTTGCAGAATTGGTAATAGATCTAATCACTGACATTTCCAGCATGAACAATCTAGTGTGGGCTTTATTTGTGATGGCTACCGTTGGAGTTATATCGGTGGGTCTTTGGTTTATTCTAAAATTCATATTGATTGTTGCAAGGAAAATGGTATAGCAATATGTTTTTTCCTAATGCAGAAATTGTATTGAATCCTTTTTTACTAGTTGCCTTAGGATTAATTGTAGGAACTTTGAGTGGATTTTTTGGAATAGGTGGAGGTTTTTTAATTACCGGTAGCCTACTGGTGTTAGGTGTACCTCCCTTATATGCTGTGGGTACAGGAATCACCTTGGTAATGGGTACAGCGATAATCAGTACTCTAAAGCATAGGCAGTTGGGTAATGTTGATTTGAAATTCGGATTTTGTTTGATTTGTGGAACAATGCCAGCAGTCTATATTGCTGAAAGATTGAATCAAGTGTTGGATGCGAATGATATGGCATCTCCAGTGATACAAGGTTTATATTTTTTGATGTTGTGCGGTATTGGATCTTTCATTACCTATGATTCCATACGAAATAAAGCTGGAAAGAATGCCAAAACTTCAAAAATGATACTAAGGAATCTTAGAATTGGTCCTGAATTCATATATATTCCTCTTTTGGGTAAGCGATCTTTATACCTGAAATTTCCCGTAGCAGGCATAGATTCAATGTCGGTATTGGTGATATTGATGATTGGGTTTTGTGTAGGGTTCATGGCAGGGCTCCTTGGCGCAGGAGGAGGATTTATTATGATGCCTGTTTTGATATATCTGGTGGGTGTACCTACAACAGTTGCTATAGGAACAGATTTACTGCAAGTGATAGTTACAGGCTCATTGGGAACTTTCTTATATTCATTGTCAGGAAAGGTTGATTTGCTTATGGCTGTGTTTATGTTGGTTCCGGCTTTTTTCTTATCACAAGTTGGTGCAATGGCCACTAAATTTGTTGATGCAAGCAAAATTAGATCAGTATATGGCGCATTGTTAATCGCGGGAGGACTGGCAGTTGGATTAGAATATATTTCTGGATTTGTTACACATAATAATGTGTTGAATTATGCTGCAATAATTATTTTATTAGGCTTTTCAGCAATTGTGTCTCTGTGGATACTACTAATGTATGTTAAGGGACTAATAGTAGAAAAGTTAATTAATTAATTCCGATACCACATTTTGCACTATTTCAACTGGAACATCATGTCTTGTAATCGCTTTACCAATGGAATCTAGCAATACCCATTGATTTCTTCCAGATAAGCTTTTTTTGTCTAGGGCCATTGCGTTGTTGAATGCTTCGATGTTGATGTTTTCAGCGTTGATTGGCAGATTATATTGAGTTAATAATTTAAGGTGTCTTTGTACAAGTTCTTCATCGATCAGGCCCATGTGCTGAGCTATTTTAGACGCAGCAACCATACCTACAGATACCCCTTCTCCATGCATAAACCTACCATATTCTGTTGAAGCCTCTAAAGCATGACCAACAGTGTGGCCATAGTTAAGAAGTATCCGCAAGCCTAAAGTCTCTCTTTCGTCTTGGCTTACAATATTTGCTTTAATGGCCATACTTCTTTTGATGACATCGGTAGATAATTCTGGCTCTAACTCCATCAACGCTTGTGAATTATCTTCAAATACATCGACTAGTTGTTGATCTACGATAAAGCCATGTTTTATAGCTTCAGCCCAACCTTCTGAAAGTTCTCGTTTACCCAGTGACCGTAAAGAGGCTACATCTGCTATTACAGCTTTGGGTTGGTAAAACGCCCCTATTAGATTTTTACCTTGGGGTAAATTTACTGCAACTTTACCTCCTATTGATGCATCTACCATGGAAGCCATGCTCGTAGGAACTTGTATAAATGGTACTCCACGCAAAAATGTAGCGGCTACATAGCCTGCTAGATCTCCTACAACTCCCCCTCCTACTGCTATGATTAAATGTCTTCGTTCTGCTTTTCGATCAACTAGCCATTTGTATATCTCATTTGCCGAGTTTTGGTTTTTACTTTGTTCTCCTGCTGGAAATACAAAGCTGTGCGCTTTTATTCCGGATTTTTGCAGAGCCCATTGAACTTGACGTCCGTAGGGGTTCATCACATTACTATCACTTATAATGTATACAGGTCCAGAAAATCCAAGTTCCGTTACTATATCTCCTAGATTGTCTAGTATTCCCCATCCTACTTTTATAGGGTAGGATCCACCTGAATGGTTGACTGTTGCTGCAAGAGTTGCATCTGACATAAATTATTTTCCCTTCACTGAATTTCTATATGGCCTAAAATTTGACTTGAGAGTTCCTCTACAGTTTTTGAATTAGCATCTATTTTGAAATGTGCTTTTTCATAAAATGGTTGTCTTTCATTCAGAAGTGCATCGATTCGTTCTTCAAAATCAGGATGAGACAACATCGGACGCTCGCTTTGATCATACTTAATTCTTTGTAATACGGTATTCCGATTTACGTCAAGCCAGAAGACTTTACCTGAAGACAGCATTATACTCTGGTTTTGTAAGCTGATAAATGCACCTCCACCAGTACAAATTATTTGGTTAGACTGATCGCACGTTTTCTGAATTACTTCTTTTTCAGATTCCCTGAATCGGTTCTCACCATGTGTTTTGAAAAATTCTGCTATGGATGTGCCAAATTGTTCAACAAGCAGTTGGTCTGTGTCCACAAACGTACGATTCGTTATGCTAGATAAATAAGTACCTACAGTGGTTTTCCCTGAGGCCATAAATCCCACTAGAATGATATTGTCATTAGCGATATTCATTTTGGAATATTTTAAAATTAACTTGGCAACTGGGTGAGGTGCATTCCTGTGCACAGGCTACTCGGCTTGTCAAAATATAATAATTTTTGACCTACTCGATTGGTAATTGGTTCATCCGCTACAAAATTAACACCTACTTGCTTGCAAGTTTCGATTTCCTTTTCTATATTTTCTACTACTAACCCAATGTGGTCTAAAATTATCTCTTCACCTTGCAATAATGATTGGTCTAGTGGTTCGATTAACTCAACTTGTACATTTCCGAAATTAACATATCCATTTCGGGCACCTCTTACTGATTTACCAATACCTCCAACTGCAACTGCGCCAAATTTATCCTCGTACCAAGCAACTATGGTGTCTACATTTTTGACTAGGTAGCCAGCATGGACAATATCTATAACTGGTAGGCCTTCACCGTAACCTTCTGTATTCGGAGTGCTAGGAAGTTCGGTAAGATGGATGTTGCAGTTTAAAGTTGTGCTGTTATCAAAATACAAGACTTTTTGGCCTAATGGGTTGACATTAGGGGTGTCAGACACGAATTTAAATCCTTTAGAAGTTAATTCAATAACTTCATTTGTGATGCTATCCACTCTGTATCCGACGTGGTGCATAATCATTTCTCCTTCAGGGATGAAAGATACATCTGTGGGTTGAATTATTTCTATCTCGATTTGTCCAAAATGAATGAATCCATTCCCACTTCCATCAGGCGATCGTCTTCCAGGTAAAAATTTCCCGCCGAAAATATTAGTGAACCAGGTTGCGGCTTCATTTAAATCTCTTACTTGATATCCTAAATGTTGGATTTTTGTAAACATTATTCCTCCACGGTTCATATAGAATTTGGCAGTCTGGAACAATGATATTATTTGATTTTAGGTTTGTCTATTGGACTTTTAAAAAGAATGTAGAAGCTTCTCCGATGAAATACCCGGCCTAACAAGCACTACAAAAGCAATAGAATTTTAGTTATAATTAAGAGATGTGAAAAACCAAAATGTGAGGGACAATGGTTGTAACTGCGAACAAATTCTGTTTGACGTGTCATCGTTCCTAATTAAGGATTTAAATGGACGCCATAGATAGAAAACTTCTAAACATGATTCAAACAGAATTTCCCCTTGTAGATAGCCCGTTTCTACAACTAGCTGATGAGTTAGAGCTTTCAGAAGAGGAAGTTATATCTCGTTTGTCTGTGCTCAAACGCCAAAATGTTGTACGGCAAATCGGAGCTATATTTGATACTAGGAAATTAGGTTATAAAACTACTTTAGTTGCTTTTGCGTTTCCGCAAGAATTGCTTCATGAGGGAGCTATATTCATTAACCAGCATCCAGGCGTAAGTCATAATTATGCCAGGGAAGGATCATACTATAATCTTTGGTTTACGATTGCGGTGCCACCAGATCATGATTTGGAAGATGCGATTCAGTTTATGTATGAAAATACAGGTGCCACTGAATGTAGAATCATGCCCACAATTAAATTCTTTAAAATTGGTGTGAATTTCGATATGGTCCAGAACAAAGGATTGTCGCATAATTACAGTCCCGATGGATTTAGTAACAACAATGCTATGCAGACTTGGAATAAGGCTCAAGAACTGACCGCGGTGGATAAAGAAGTGATTAGGGTGTTGCAAGAAGATATAAAATTAGAGCCTCGTCCCTATGACGATATGGCTGCGGAGTTAGGAATTAGCACTTTAGAATTATTTGAGAAAGCCAAAGAATTTATTGATAAGACTTTGATGCGCAGGTTCAGTGCAGTTTTACATCATAGAAGATCAGGGTTTATGGCTAATGCTATGGTTGTATGGGAAGTCGATGATGAACACGCAACAGAGGTAGGAATGAAAATGGCTGAGCATCCGGCTGTAACGCATTGTTACCAGCGGCCTACTTTCCCAGATTGGCCCTACACACATTTCACCATGATACATGCCACTACCAAAGATGAATGCCAGGATATCGCCGATCAAATTCAAGAATTATCGGGTATTGAAAATAGATTGATGTTGTATAGTACTCGGGAGTATAAGAAAACCCGGGTGAGATATTTTGTGGATGATTATGACAAATTTGCAACTAATAAAACAGTCAATAAAACAGTTTAAATAGAACAGAGGATAAATATGGAAGCTTATTACCCAGTATACTTAAATCTAAAAAACAGGAGAGTTTTGATTGTTGGAGGCGGAGAAATCGCCACTGGAAAAATTCCCGCTTTGCTGGAATCAGGTGCAAAAATTGAAGTCATAAGTCCATTAGTGACAGACGAACTTAAAGAATATGCTGCTTCTGGAAAAGTTACTTGGACAGAAAGGGAATATATTAAAGGCGATCTTGATGGCATATTTGTCGCGATCGCAGCAACGAACGTTAGAAAAGTTAATCAGGTTATCTATGACGAAGCAGATGAAAAAGGTGTGTTACTTAATGTAGTAGATGACACTCCGTTTTGTTCTTTTATAGCGCCAGCGATTGTAAAACGTGGACCGGTTACACTAGCAATCTCTACAGGAGGAGTTAGTCCTGCATTAGCCCGGAAGTTTCGCGAATCTTTGACAGAGGACCCAGTGTTAGAATGGTCAGATTTGGCCCCCGTGTTATCAAAAGCTAGAAATGAAGTTAAACGTGAGGATTTATATGTAGAGCCCCAGAGATGGCAGTGTTGCATAGATAAAGATCTGATGGATACATATAAAAATGATGGGGACAGCGCGGCTATGGATCTGTTACTTGGGAAACTCATTAGATACAGTGATGATAGAATGTGCCCAGATATGGGTACCTGTGTACCTGGAGGCTGCAAAGTTAGGAGTAAGAAAACCTCTTGATAGATTTTGTAACAGTTGGTCTAAGTCACAAAACTGCGGGACTAGATCTGCGAGAAAAAATTACTATTGAAAAAGATAATTTATCTACAGCATTAGATGTTATGGATGAGTATCTGGATCAATCAGTTATTCTTTCAACATGTAATCGAATGGAAATATATTCATATTCAGATGATGAATTAGCAGCATCCAAAGTATTGAGTTTTTTATCTGATTATTTTGAAATTGATAAGAAACTTCTAGAAGAGCATTTGTATGTGATGACTGGCAGAGGGTCTGTGAATCATCTGTTCGGTGTAGTTAGTGGACTAGATTCGATGATAGTCGGGGAACATCAGATTTTAGGGCAAGTAAGAGATTATTATGGCATGGCAGGGAGCAGAGGTTCTGTTTCCGGCCCATTAATGAGGCTGTTCCATCGAGCTTTTAGAACTGGCCGAAAAGTCCGCAGAGAGACAAATATATCAAAATATGGCAGGTCCGTTAGTAAGACAGCCGCTATGATCGCATCAGACAAATTGGAAAATTTGCGGGATTCATCCGTGATGGTGATTGGAGCTGGTGATGCTGGTAGATTAGTTGTGCGTGCATTGTCTTATGCTGGTGCTAATGACATTATTGTCGCAAATAGGACACGAGAACGAGCGGATGAACTGGCTGATTCTCTGGGGGGAACATCGATACCTTATGAATTGCTCAATGACTCATTATCAACAGTGGATGTGGTCATTAGCTCAACGGGTTCACCAGGTCATGTATTAACCAAAGAGAATGCAGGTAATTCAATCGCTGGAAGGAATGGAAAACCTATCGTACTGATTGATATAGCGGTTCCTAGAGATATCGATCCGTTGTTGTCAGAAATTGAAGGAGTTCACTTGTACTCTATGGATGACTTGGCGGAGCATGCGGGACTCAATGATCCTTTGTTTGAAACAGAAATTCTGAGAAGCCAATTAATGGTTGATAACGAGACTGATTTATTTATGTCATGGTGGAATTCTTTAGATACAGCGGAACTAGTCGCAGATTTATATGAAAAAGCTGATCAGATTCGTACTGATGAATTGAATAAAACCCTAAAGTATTTAATTAACAGTGAGTTATTTGATATTAACTCGGATAATATTGACGAATTGGCGTTCAGATTAGATGCTTTAAGTAATGCTATAGTCAATAAATTGTTCCATGCTCCAACATCCTATATCAAATCGGAACATGATCCTTCAAGACAAGATATGATCAGAAGATGGTTTGATCTCCATAAAGAATAGTGTATCGTGACTGATCGTTCTAAACGAGTGATTCGAATCGCTACTAGAAACAGTAGACTTGCGACTTACCAGGCAACTGTTGTCAAAGAAGGATTAGAGTCAAAATTTCCAGATTATAAATTCAGCTTAAACTATGTCAATTCAGAAGTAGGTGATATCAATAAAGACAAACCATTAGCTGATTTAGGATTAGGAGTATTTGTTAGAAGTATAGAACAATCATTATTAGACTTTAATTCTGATATAGCTGTTCATAGCTTGAAGGATGTTCCAACTATATTGACTCCAGGCTTGGAAATGGTTGCATTCCTAGATAGAGAAGATGCGAGAGATGTTAACGTGTCAAATCATAATGTTAGCTTAATAGATCTTCCAGCTGGCTCCAAAATAGGAACTAGTAGTCCTCGTAGAGCAGCTCAAATCATGAATGTGCGCTCGGATCTTACAATCGTACCAATACGAGGAAATGTACCTACCAGGGTATCAAAAATTGAAACGTCAGAATGTGACGCTGTAATACTAGCTGCAGCTGGACTAAAAAGGCTAGAAATGACGCATCATATTTCAGAGTATTTAGATATAGATGATTTTATTCCAGCTCCAGGTCAAGGGATTATAGGAGTCCAGATAAGGTCGGAGGACTCCGAACTCTTTCCTATTGTAAGGGCATTAAATAATTTCGAATCTGAAGTCTGTTCAATAACGGAACGCAAGTTCCTAGAGTTATTGGGTAGTGGATGCCAAATGCCTGTGGGGGCTCACGCAAGAGTTATAGAAAACGAAATTCACATGGTTAGTAGTATTGGTGATTTGGATGCTAGGAAATGTTATTTTTCTAAAATAGTTGGGGAAGTAAAACATCCTGAAAATTTAGCTGAAGAAACGAAGCATGATTTTGAGTCTGGGGAAGCTAAATATTTGATTGGAAGATATACTTAATGTGTATAGAGTATTTATAGCTTGGGTGAACTAATGGGAAATATTGTATTTTTAGTAGGTGCTGGTCCAGGAGATCCAGGTTTACTGACGGTGAAAGGCAGTAAATGCCTTCAGGACGCAAATGTAGTTGTGTATGATCGTTTGATGGATAATTCTTTGTTAGATTTAGTTCCTTCAGAATGCGAACGTATTTTTGTCGGTAAATCTAGAGGCAGACAAGCTTTTACCCAAGATGAAATTAATGAAATATTAATTGATCGGGGCTTAAATAATAGAGTAGTTGTGCGGCTTAAAGGCGGAGATCCGTTCGTGTTTGGTAGAGGTGGAGAAGAAGCGATAGCTCTAAGTAATAAAGGAATTAATTTTGAAATTGTTCCTGGTATAACCTCTTCTATAGCTGCAGCGGCGTATGCTGGTATACCTGTTACTCATAGAGGAGTCGCAACTAATTTTACTGTTATTAGCGGTAGTGAAGACCCTACAAAATCTACTAGCATGGTTCCATGGGATATTCTTGCGAAGACGCAGGGGACTTTGGTAGTGCTTATGGGTTGGGCATCTCTTCCGCAAATAATAGAAGTTCTGATAGCCAATGGCAGAACGCCCGATACGCCTATTGCACTCGTTCAATGGGGCACATGGGCCAAACAAAAAACAGTTACTGGAACATTATCTAGCATTGTAGAAGAAGCAAGAAATCAGCATTTGGGTTCTCCTGTAGTAGCCGTAATAGGGGATGTGGTTAAGCTTAGGTCGGATATTAAATGGTTTGATTCTAAGCCATTATTTGGAATTAGGATTTTGGTAACTAGATCAAGAACTCAATCGTCTAAACTTAAGTCTAAGTTATTTGATTTGGGTGCTGAAGTAATCGAATTGCCAATGATAGAGGTAACGGAATTAGAAGATTATGCTGAATTAGATGAGGCATTGGAATCCATAAGCTCATTCAACTGGATGTTTTTCACTAGTGCCAATTCGGTGGAAAGCGTCTTCAAACGTTTGCACGTACAAGGAAAGGATTCACGGGATCTTAGCAATATCAAAATTATGGCTATTGGTGATGCTACCCGGGATAAGTTGCTAAATAACGGGATCAAAGCGGATTTCATTCCTGTTAAGTCTGCATCTGAGCAAGTGGTCAAAGAGTTAAGTGTATTTGAATGGGAAGATACTAGGATCTTTATACCTGCTTCAAACATAGCTAGAAAAGTGATCAAAGAAGGGTTAAGTGGATTAGGCGCTGAAGTTCTACAAATTACGGCTTATAACAATGGTGTACCAGAAGAAATATCACATCGTGCTATCGATGTATTGAAAGAAGGTGTTGATGTGATCACATTTGCAAGTTCTTCGACGGTAGATAATTTAGTTGATATATTAAAGGAAGAAAAACATTTAATTGATAGATCTTTTAATGTAAGTATTGGTCCTACCACCAGTAAAACCGCGAATGAAAGAGATGTTAAAATTTCTGTAGAAGCGAAGGACCCCTCGATTGAAAGCATGATTGATTCTTTGCTGAGTCATTATAAAGATTGATAGAGATATGGAAGGCTATGATATGACGGATATTTCATTTTCAAGATTGCGTAGGCTCCGAGATAATGCGGTGATTAGGGGATATGTCAGTGAAAATTCACTAGATATCAAAAAATTTGTATATCCGCTTTTTATCCGATTTGGTAAAGATATAAAGGAACCGATAAGTTCTATGCCAGGCTGCTTCAATATTTCTTTGGATAATTTGCAAAATGAGATAGAAGACATAGTGTCATTAGGTATAACTGGTGTGCTCTTATTTGGTATACCAGAGGTAAAGGACCCTACAGGTTCTGATTGCTATTCTAATGATGGAATTATTCAGAAGGCTATAAAAATTATTAAAAATGTTGCTCCTGATTTGTATGTGATCACTGACATATGTTTATGCGAGTATACTGATCATGGTCACTGTGGAATTGTTGACAATGGTAGTATTAATAATGATGAAACAATCAAACTTTTAGGACGAAGTGCATTAACTCATGTCCAAGCGGGAGCTGACATGGTAGCTCCATCAGCTATGATGGATGGGCAGGTTAAGATGATTAGGAATGCTTTGGATGAAGGGTCTTATAATCACATTCCTGTAATGGGATATTCAGCTAAATATTCTTCAGCTTTTTATGGACCATTTAGGGAAGCGGCGGATTCCACTCCATCTTTTGGAGATCGAAGAACTTATCAGATGGATCCGAGTAATCGAAGGATGGCACTTGAAGAAGTGGAAAGTGATATCAGAGAAGGGGCTGATATTGTAATGGTTAAACCTGCATTATCTTATCTTGATGTAATTCATGAAGTAAGAGAAAAATATAATAAACCTCTAGCGGCATATAATGTTAGTGGTGAATATTCATTAATTAAGGCAGCTTCAGAAAAAGGCTGGATTGATGAAAAATCAGCTACTCTAGAAGTTTTAAATTCTATCAATCGTGCTGGCGCAGATATGATAATTAGTTATCATACGAAAGATGTTGCAAAATGGTTAGCGTAATTCTATAAAAAAATAAATGGTGGACCTATGAATCTAAATAAATCCAAAGACCTATTCAATGAGGCCGTAAATTATATGCCTGGTGGAGTGAGTAGTCCTGTTCGATCCTTTAAAAATGTAGGAGGAACCCCTCCGTTTATTAGTAAAGGGTTAGGTAATAAAATTTGGGATGTGGACGGGAATGAGTATATGGACTATGTTGGTTCTTGGGGTCCGTTAATATTAGGGCATGCTCATCCAGAAGTTAATGCTGCGATTAAACAAGCTGTAGATAAAGGGACAAGTTTTGGTGCACCTGTAGAACCAGAATTAGAATTGGTAAAATTAATCTGCGGATCAATTCCATCTATTGATAAAGTTAGGTTAGTAAGCTCTGGTACTGAGGCATGTATGAGTGCAATAAGATTAGCGAGAGCTTACACAAATAAATCCAAAATAATTAAGTTTGCGGGTTGCTATCATGGACACGTTGATGGTTTGCTGGTGCGAGCGGGATCTGGTGCTCTGACAAGTGGGATTCCTGACAGTGCCGGTGTTCCTGCTTCTTACGCTTCAGAAACACTTATCGCTGATTTTAACGATTTGGCATCGGTTGAAAAATTATTTAACGAACATCAAGATCAAATAGCAGGAATAATAGTCGAGCCCATAGCGGGTAATATGGGTGTAGTCCCTCCTAATCCGGGTTTTTTAGAGGGATTAAGAAATATAACCAAGAAAAATAATTCTCTTTTGATATTTGACGAAGTGATCACTGGATTTAGAGTTGATTTTGGGGGGGCACAGACTTTGCTAGGTGTTACGCCTGATATCACTTGTTTAGGGAAAATTATTGGCGGTGGATTGCCAGTCGGGGCTTATGGAAGTAGCGCTGAGATCATGGAATGTGTGGCGCCTCTTGGTCCTATGTATCAGGCTGGTACGTTATCGGGAAATCCGCTGGCAGTAACCGCAGGATTAACGGCCTTGAGATTACTGAGCGAACCCGGCACATACAATACTCTAGACGATCTAGGATCATATGCTGAAAAAGGTATAACTGAGGTTATGAAAGAGTTTGACATAGAAGCCAAATTCAACAGAATTGGTTCTATGTTCACAGCATTTTTTAGTGGAAAGAATGTGTCTAGCATGACTGATTTGGAACATGTGGATACAGATCGTTATAGCCAGTATTTTCATGGATTATTGGAACGAGGTGTTTATTTTGCTCCTTCCCAATTTGAATGTGGGTTCGTTTCTTTATCGCATACAAAGGATGATATTGACATAACTCTTGAGAAATTAAGAGAAGTAGTGAAAGGTCTTTAGATACTATCTATTCTGTTCTTTACAATATAAAAAGGAGTCTGGGATTACCCCAGACTCCTTTTTATAAATTACTGAAACTTAAGCTCCGAAGCGTACTTCAGCGTTAGGGTCAGAATACGTGACATTTTTGGTGTTCCAGAAAATCTCAGCTATTTTGTCTACAGTCCCTACTAAGTCTTCAGCGGCACTTGCATCAACTGTTTGTTTATTTCTACCAGCCAGTTTGCCAGCGTTCCAAACCAAGGAATGGAGGTCTGGATATTGTTCGACATGTTCTGGTCTGAAATAGTCCGCCCAAAGTATATATAGTTCTTTTTTGCAGAGTTGAGCATGTTCTTCTTTTACAGCTACATATCTTGCTAAAGTATTTTCATAGGTTGCCCAGTCTCCATCTGACGCAGGCTTTTCCAACGCATTTATGCGCATGACCATTTTTTGTACTGTTTGTGCTGCTATTTTTGCACTTACTGGGTCATAGATTCCGCAGGGGATATCACAGTGTGCTTCAGCCGTATGGGTTATTACCAATTTTGAAAAGTTTATCATCTAATCTCCTAAACTCCTTAGTGGTTTCTCAGTTAAAAGGTTACTAAAAACCGATATGTAGCGCAAGGGCTATTTTATGCGGTATCAGATGTGATTGTAGCAAAGTATCCCTCTGTTTATAATGTAGCAATAGAAAATAGGAAAACGTTGAGGAGCAAAATCAATATGATGCAGACAGATTGGAAGTCGTTGAAGCACAAGAGCAAAGAGATTACGGAGGGCCCAGATAGGGCTCCGGCTAGGGCTATGCTCCGAGCTATGGGATTAAATGATGATGATTTGGATAAACCCTTCATAGGTGTGGCTAATCTTGCGAGTGATGTAACTCCTTGCAATGTGCATCTTGGTAAGTTTACGCAGGCAGCGAAACAAGGAGTACGAAACGGTAATGGTACCCCATTCGAATTTGGGACTATCACAGTGAGTGATGGTATTTCAATGGGTACCGAAGGAATGAAAGCATCGTTAGTAAGTAGAGAAGTTATTGCTGATTCTATTGAAGTTGTTACATTTGGTGAACGAATGGATGGTCTGATCACTGTGGCTGGCTGTGATAAAAATATGCCTGGATGCATGATGGCTATCGCTAGGCTCAACATTCCTTCAATATTCATCTATGGTGGGTCAATCATGCCTGGTCAGTTTCAAGGAAGAGACGTGAATATACAAGACGTCTTTGAAGCGGTTGGTGCCTATAGTAAAGGTTCGATCAGTGCAGAGGACTTGTATGAATTAGAATGTAATGCATGTCCAGGTGAAGGTTCTTGTGCTGGATTGTTCACGGCTAATACTATGTCAACCGCAATCGAGATATTGGGTCTTTCACTACCTGGAGATGCATCAATACCTGCGATTAATCCTAATAAAGTCGCTCAATGTGAAAAAGCTGGCGAGGTTTTGATGCAATCCATGGCAGCAGGAATAACTCCAAGAGACATTTTAACTAGAGAGGCATTTTTGAATGCAATTACCGTAGTTGTATCTATGGGTGGTTCTACTAATTCAGTACTTCATCTTATGGCGATTGCTAGAGAAGCAGAAGTAGATTTATCTTTGGACGATTTTGATAAGTTAAGCAGAAACACTCCTTATATTGCAGATATGAAGCCGGGTGGTAGATATGTTATGGCTGACTTGGATAGATATGGTGGAGTAGCTTTGATTGGTAAACGCCTTTTAGATGCAGGTTTGTTGAATGGAGATACTTTAGCTGTTAACGGAAAGACTCTAGGGGAAAATTTGAGTTCTATTAAAACTACTGATGATCAACCCATTATATCTGACGTATCTAGACCTCGTAGTAAAACGGGTGGCTTGGCTATTTTGTACGGAAATCTTGCTCCTGAAGGAGCGGTGATAAAAGTAGCAGGTCATCAAGAAAAAGTGTATAAAGGCCCAGCTAGAGTATTCAATCAAGAAGAAGAGGCTTTTGCTGCAATCCAATCCAATTCGATTGTTCCCGGAGACATTGTGGTAATTCGTTACGAAGGTCCTAAAGGAGGGCCTGGAATGAGAGAAATGCTTGCTGTTACTGCAGCGTTGATCGGACAAGGATTAGGAGATGATGTTGCTTTGATAACTGACGGGAGATTTTCTGGAGCTAGTCACGGTCCTATGGTGGGTCATATTGCCCCTGAAGCTGCTACCGGAGGACCTATCGGTTTACTGCAAGAGGGAGACATCATAACGCTTGATATACCAAACAGGCAGTTAAACGTTGGCCTGACTGAAGAACAGTTTTCGGATAGGAAAAGTAATTGGACCCCTATTGAAAATAAATATAAGACAGGTGTGCTCGCTAAATATGCGAAATTGGTATCTTCAGCATCTGAAGGTGCGGTTACTAGATAATTGCCTACTGATTTGAGCATTACTGTTTTAGAACAAAAAGGTTTGTTATCTATTTCATTGAATAAACCTAAAAAGCGCAACGCTTTAGATAAGGCAATGATAGAAGGGTTGTCTAATGCTTTAGACAAAGGACAGTCTCCGAGTGTTAGATGTGTGTTAATTACTGGGCAAGACGGCGCTTTTTGTGCAGGAGCAGACCTTAATGAGTTTTATCAATTATTTGATGAAGAACCGGATGTTTTAGCGGCACATATTTATGATGTGGCGAACTTACTGCACAATAATGTGATAGAAAAGATATTTGGATTGAACAAACCTGTGATCGCAGGGATCAATGGGATAGCAGCGGGAGCAGGTATGAGTCTTAGTTTGGCTTGCGATATGCGAATATGTTCACAATCGTCTAGGTTTGTGATGGCGTATAGTCAAATCGGATGTACTGCTGATGGGGGCTCTACCTACTTTTTGCCGAAACTAGTGGGATTGGCTAAGGCTAAAGAATTATATTTAATGAATTCTCCAATAAGTGCAGAATACGCGCAAAGTATAGGTCTAGTAAACCAGGTAGTTCCGGACTCCTCTTTTGATAGGCACTCTCTAGAATTAGGGCTAAGATTGGCAGAATCTGCTACTAACGCCATTGGATCAACCAAAGCTTTATTTAACCAAGACTTCAACAATGAATTACATGATCATTTGCGGAGAGAAGCAAATGTTATTTCACAAGTTAGCAGGACGAAAGATTTTCGTAATGGTGTTCAATCTTTCATTGAAAAGAAAAAACCATGGTTTCAAGGAAATTGATTTCGACACTTATTCGTCACAGAGCATTTAATGATTAGATCACTTGAACAAATTAAATCCCGAATTGACTTGGCCACATATATAACAGTGTTGCTGGTTGTATGCATTATGCCTGTTGTCTATGTGTCAAATAATGCTGTGTTATGTAGTGAGATATCCTGTGGCTACTATTTGCCTAAAATATTGACTTTACGAATAGGCGCTACCGTAGTAGCGATATTGCTGTTGCTAAAGATTATAATTTCGATGTCATACAATCAAGGATATAGCTTCAATAGCTTTAATTGGGGCTCAATGGTCACAAGATATCCTTTTCAAATAGTCCTCGGTTGTCTAATCATAGTAACCGGGATTAGTACAGTTCTCTCTGTTTCTGTGGACACTAGTTTATGGGGTAGGGTACCTCTGTCGGATGGAACGTCTGTTTACAATACTATGGCTATGATCGTAATTTCGTTAGGTGTGTTGGTTTCTATTCGTACACCTAATAGAATTAATCAGTTATTTATAGGACTTGTATCTGTTGCAGTGCTAGTTGGGATTATTGGGATAGCGAGGTTTTATTTTATGTCCTCGGATGGGGTGAGCATTCCCAGACTCAGCTCAACTTTGCCTAATCCACTCCAAGCCGGATCATATTTTGTATTTACAATAGGTTTCTCCATAATTTTCTTGCATAGGATAATTCGCTATATTGAAATACCCACTTATTACGTTATTGCGACTTTAATTCTGTTGATTCAATTATTGGCTCTAGGCTTGACTCAAAGTAGAGGCCCTATTGTTATTAGCGTAATCATGATGTTAATACTAATAGCTTTCCATTGGTGGTGTTCATCGTACAAAACCGCTGTGAGGATAGCAATTCCTATCATAGTAGCTACCCTGCTAACTCTAATTATTCTCACATTTTCCTCCGAGGATGTATCAGGTACCGACTACGTACTGGGTGGTGAATCACAGTCTGTTGTGACGGCTTTGCAAGGACGATTTAATTCTGCAACACAAAGCGCTTCGAGTGGCGGGATGGAATCTAGAATCAGAATCTGGGATGACTCATTTGATGTGTTGTTTAACCCTACGGAGTATGAGGTTTTAAGTCAAACTGAACCAATATTTAGATTAATGTTTGGCTTTGGCCCTGATAGTTTTCCATTGATTAACGGAATCGGAGGCTCCGCGTATGGACCGGACAGCACGGTTAACAAATATTTATATGCACATAACATATTTGTCCAATGGGTTATGGAGTTGGGTTTTATAGGGATATTATTGAATTTATTAATATTCTTAACAGTTGTAATCGGAGCATATAAATTAGTTATATCCAGAAATAAAGCATCCGTGGAATTACGATTATTGGGTGTATGTTTCTTGGGATTATTGTTTTTCCATTTACTCGATCAAATGGTTAATGTGTCGTCCGTTACAGATTCCACTTATCGATGGGTTTTATTGGCGTTGATGGTACAAATTGTATATGGATATTCTTTTCACGGTGAACAATCATCTGTTTCTTTGAAAACTAACACTATTCTCAGGATAGTTCCTATTGTTCTGTCGATGCTATTAATTTTGGCACTTGTATTGATGTTGTGGGTTAAGACTGTGAATTATGCTATTGGATCAACTTACGCAAGTTCAGCACAGCAATTATTCGCATCTGAAGAATATGCAGAAGCCTCTGCTATGATGGATGAAGCAATAGTATTAGCACCAGATAGTTACTCTTATTACAATTGGAAATCTGAGATACTTGAAATGTCATTGGGCGAGAGTACATTCGATCTGGAATGTTCAGTTGACTATTCAAACTACAATCAATGTCTAGTCCAAAAAATCCTGCAGAATGACAAGAAAGGTGCAGATATTAGATCATTAGAGTTAACACCGACCATCGAAGCAGCCAATTCTGCTTTGAAGACGATATCCTTCGGTGTTAATAATGTGGATGAATTTATTTTATATGCAAATCGAGCTCAATTGATTGCTCCGAACGACTGGGCATTAAAAAATTGGATAGCAATGGCGTATATGAATTTGGGGATGCTGCAAGAATCAGATCATATGTTAAATGTTTCTTATGAAATTACCGGACCAAACCCCAGTTCTGCTCAAGGTCTTCTATTGAAAGGGTTGATTAGACAAGAGAATGGGATGCTTGGTGAAGCTGTAGATTATTACTCTAGAGTAATAAATTTGGCAGTTAAAAATGATATGTCTGCGCAAGCCCACAACAATAGAGGAATGTTATATCGGGAATCAGGACAGTACGAAAATGCTCTTAATGACTTTAATCAGTCTTTGGATATAGTTGGAGATTCTGCTGAAGTTCATAATAATTTGGGTGGTTTGTATTTGGATAACAATAGGATGTCAGAAGCTTTAAGTTCTTTTAGTAGGGCAATATATGTTAATGAAAATTATGCTCCTGCGTACTTCAACAGATCATTAGTATTTGCTAGCATGGGGAATGAAGATAAAGCATTTGCAGATGCGCTTAAAGCGGGTGATTTGGGCATGGAAGTTGACTTACTGTTAGAGGAACTTGAAAACATGATAGATGCCTACAACGATTTAAATCCAGGTTAGCTGTTACGTATTAAGGTTACAAAAAAGCTATTGTAACTGCATCACTGGAGTATGTAGGGCGAGGTTCAAAGCGTTCTACAAGCGCATGTTTAGACAAAAAATTCCTTACTGTTCTTCTCAATGTTCCTGTTCCGTCTCCATGTATTATCCTGAGCTGTTTTACGTGGCTTTGGAAATTATCGTGTATTATTTGATCCAAAAGTTCCAGGGCTTCATGAGATCTATATCCATGGAGGTCTATCTCTGCTATTGGCCTAGGTTTGCTTGTTTGAATTACGTTCGGGGTGTTTGTTGTAATAGTTGAGTCAACAATTTGTATGATTTGATTTATGTGAATTTTTGTTTTGATTGCGCCTACTGCGATTTGAATGACATCATATTTATCTGGCGTGCTTAATATTGTTCCTCTGGTATTAAATCCGTTGATTTTTATAACTTGGTTTACTGCAATATCTTTTGATGAATATCTAGTAGGAATTTCAATTGGAGCCCATCTAGGAGAATTCACCATATTTATTACTTCATTAATTTCCTTTTTGTGTTGGGAGTATTGGTCTAAAGTTATAGTGTGTTCTTCTTTAAACTGAGTTTCAATTTCCAACAGTAGTTCAAGGCTCTTTTCTTCTATTTCAGCTTTGGTTTTATTTATTAAAGAGATTTTCATTTCGTCTACTGAGCTGAGGGATTTTTCAAGTTCATTCTTTAAAATATCTGATTCTTCTTTGTTGGTTTGGATCGAAGATTTGAGATTCTCTATTTCAGACATTTTTGAATTTAGGTCTTGCAGCATCCCGTGGACTTCTCGATATTCGTCTGATAAGAAGGAATATGCATCTTCTAAGATAGATGCAGGTAAGCCAGTATTTTGAGCTATTGTTAGTCCTAAAGATTTGCCAGGTATACCTATTTGTAGTTCATATGTGGGAGTAAGGTTTACAGGATCAAATTTCAGACTGGCGTTTATCATACCTTCTTTAATGTGAATGAAATTACAGATTTCACTTAAATGTGTGGTTGCGAATACCATAATTTTATTATCATTGAAATAATTTAATAAAGATTTGGCTATTGCACTACCTTCTTCTGGGTCTGTATTGGACCCTAATTCATCTAATAAAATTATAGATTCTGAGGTACTGTTATCTATCATATTTTTAATTTTTGTCATTTGGCCAGTGAAACTGGATAAGGATTGATCCATGTTTTGGGAATCACCTATATCGGCATGCAAGTTTTTTATAAAAGGTAGTTGAAACCGCTCTGCCGGTACATGGAGTCCGGTCTTAGCCATTAAAGTAAGTAGTCCAATGGTTTTAATTGTTAATGTTTTACCTCCTGAATTAGGTCCGGTTATTAGCAAAACATTTGTGGATTGATCGAGTTCTAAATTTAATGGCACTGCTTTATCATTTAACAGAGGATGCCTGATTCCACGCATACTAAACTTAGACTTGATACTGGATGTAGTAAATACAGGCCGGCATGATCCAAAATCGATTGCCATATATCCTTTCGCAAATGCAAAATCTATATCAACATATGTGTCTATACTGTGTTGTAGCGTTGTTTTAAGGACACTTATAGAGAGCGATAGTTTACGTAATATGTTCGTTTCTTCACGATCTATGCTCAGTTGTAATTCGATTACTGAATTACCTAGCTCCACTACATTTAGGGGTTCTATAAATACTGTGGCACCACTGTCTGACACGTCATGTACAATACCTTGGGCTGCATATTTATATTCTGATTTTATTAATAATACTGACCTGTGATTTCTCTCTGTAATTAATGGTTCTTGAATAATACCTTGTGGTTCTAGTTTGCTTAGTTCAATTTCCATTTTGCTGTGTAATTCAGATTTGAGTCTGATGAGATCTCTGCGTAATGGTCCTAATATAGGACTTGCAGTGTCCAGAATTTCTGAATTTCTATCTATTGAAGAGTCTATTAATATTTTTAGATGTTCTAGGTTGGGTAAGGAACTAACTAATGCATTGATTTCAGGATATTGGTCGACTTTGAGAATGTTCTTTATTTGGGTGATTGAGTAGGCGAAATCAGAGAAATATTTTAATTGAGATGCGGTGAGGATATTATCGAGGTTTATTAAATGGATGTTGTCTATGACATCAGTATTTAGGTGAGAGGGTATGGTTATATTATTTTGAATGAGATTAATCGCCTCTCCGGTGATATCAAGTGCTTTATTCACATCAGCTAGTAGATCGAAAGGATAAAGATTAATACACAACTGTTTAGCAAGTTCACTCTTGCAATAATTAGATAGCTTTTGCTTCAATATGTTGAAATCTAGCGTATCGCTGATGTTTTCATATTGTTCTAGAGATGTTGGATTATTACTTTTTAACATATGCACATAAATAATATTATTTGCTGATTTCGCACAAATGATTATATATTAAGACAACTTTATTATTCTAATTTACATAACTGAAAGCTAACTGTTAATACGGTCAATAAGGAGAAGTATATGAATCATCCTAGTATTTCTAACATCAGAGAACAATTTGCAGCGTCTCATGAAGTATTATTGAAAAGCTTGTCGAATATAAGTACTGAAGAGGCTTTCAAAGGTTCAGTATGGTCAGTGTCCGACATCTTAATGCACTTGGATCTGTCTAAGTTTGTTGATGCACTGCAGGATATTTATGAAGGTAAGGCTGATAAATTCCCAACATTTGGAACACTGGATTCTGCCATTGAAAAATATTTGAAAATAATAAATGCAAATCATCTCAGACTAACGGAGATATTAATGGATTTGGACGATGAATTGTTAGATAAAAAAGTAACAGAATATAATCCTGACAATAATTACCCCGCATTGTCATTAAGAGACCTATTAGACCGGATGTCCAGGCATGAATTGAATCATGCAAACCAAATTGAAGAGGTTGTTTCTAGAATAAGACAGGATTCATAAAAAAGTCATAACGGGATTCAACTTGCCTTTTATTGTTCATTTGTTAAACTAGCTCATATCTAGATAAAAGCTGAGGACGGTATAGTATGTTATACGAAGTTAGAAGTTATATTTTAAAAGCTGGTGCAACGCCCCATTTTGAAGAAGAATTTGAAAAGGCATTGCCTGAACGAGAAAAATTTTCTAAGCTTGGAGCTTTTTGGCACACCGAGATTGGCCCATTGAACCAAGTGATCCATGTTTGGCCTTATAAAGATATTGAAGAAAGAAGTCGAATCCGAGCTGAAGCTGTAGCCGCAGGTGTTTGGCCGCCTAAAGTGGAACCGGGCACGATAATTAATATGCAATCTGAAATTTTTATCCCAGCACCTTTCATGAGACCGCTAGGAGGTGATCAAGCGTTAGGTAATGTTTATGAGATGAGAACTTATACCTATCAGCCTGGTGCTATGCCCGAAGTAGTAAAACGTTGGGGAGAACGTATTGAAGAACGAGAAAAAGCCTCTCCATTGGTTGCAGGGATGTATAGTGATATTGGTGGTTTGAATAAATGGGTTCACATTTGGGCTTATGAAGACTTGAATCATAGGGCTGAAGTCAGATCCAATAGAGGCGAGAACTGGCCACCTCCAACTAGAGAATTCATCGTTTCTCAGGAAAATAAGATTATGCTTCCTTCTAGCTTTTCTCCTATGCACTGATTTATTTGGATTAACAAAACACAATTTTAATAAATTAATTAAGTGAGGCCGTAGTGGAAATTGGTATAACAATGTTTGTCACGCAATCGTCTATCCATGTATCGGATTTAGCTAGATATTGCGAGGATTTTGGATTTGAATCTCTGTGGTTGCCTGAACATTCTGTGATTCCAGTCCATACGACGAGTCCTTGGGGAGGGGCGCCTGACGGAGCAATACCTGACTGGTACTACGAATGTACGGATCCCTTTATAAGTTTGGCTCATGCATCGGCAGTTACTGAAAATTTAAAATTAGGTACTGGTATCTGCTTGGTACCAGAGAGAAATCCAATTGTTTTGGCAAAAGAGATTGCTACGTTAGATCATTATTCTAATGGCAGATTCTTATTTGGGATCGGATCAGGATGGTTGAAAGAAGAAACCGAATTATTTGGTGTTAAGTTTTCTGATCGAGTTAACGTTATGTATGAATCCATACAAGCTATGAAACAATTATGGACTCAGGAAGAATCTGAATACAATGGGGAATTCATTAAATTTCCCCCAGTGATTTCTCGACCCAAACCTGTTCAAAAACCCCATCCCCCCATATATGTAGGCGGCAAAGCAAAAAAAGTATTTCAGAGAGTAGTTGATTGGGGTGATGGATGGATGCCTAACAGGATATCGCCAGATGAAGTTGCAAAAGGTAGGCAAGAGATTGATCGAATCGCTAAAGAACAGTCGAAAGATCCTTCAGATTTTGCTATTTCAGTTTTCGGTCAACCTCCCGATAAAGAATTACTAAAAGCCTTTGAGGACGCAGGTGCTGACCGTGTCATGATTAGATTCGAGGGAAGTTCACATTCAGAAGTCTTAAGGGCTTTGGAGAATATAGCGAACGATATATTAGATTAACTGATGCTTGATTACACAGAAGGTCAAGATCCTAATCAAGGTTTGTTACTAGCTAATGCTAATTTTTATCATGCTTTTGAATCATTAGATATAACATCCATGAGCAACATATGGTCCCGCTCTTACAGGTCATTTTGTATACATCCAGGCTGGGAACCAATATTCACCTGGGAAAATATTAGTGTGAGTTGGGAAAATATATTCCGAACATCTTCTTTGATGATGTTTCAGATAGAAGTGATCCAGAACTTTGTGGAAGCTAACATTGGAACTGTAGTTTGCAAAGAAAATATAAGTAGTGTTATTAATGGTAGGGCAACGAATTTTTCTATACTTGCCGTAAACACATTTGAATTAGAAATAGAGAACTGGAAATTAGTGTCTCATCATGGATCCCCTTCATAGCGCTTTAGTTTGATATTTTCTTAAGAAATTGCTGGTATTCCTTTAGAAATCCTACCGGATTGTCTCCTTGAACTAAGTGCCCGGCGTTATCTACCGTGCTTATAATACAATTGGCTATAGTATTACGCATTTTGTTCATGGTGTCTGAATTGAACACGTCACTGTTAGCTCCTCGAATGATTAAGGTTGGGCAATGGATTTGGGTTATCATTTCCCATAACTCAGAGGATGGGATAGTTTGGGATTGATAATCAGGATGTCTCATGATTTTGTCATATTTCCATGACCATTTGCCGTCGCTTCTTTCTCTTATGTTGTATTTTAATGATCCTAGAACTTGCTCTATAGGCCGGCCTGTATATGACTGGATACGGTTAGCAAATTCTTCAAAGCTGTCTAGTTCATCTGGTAAAGATTTGAATTGTTGCATTCTTCTCCGGCCCAGAGATTCCGTATCAGGCCCAGTATCCACTATTGTTAAGGAAGCTAATTTGTGAGAATTTTGAGATGCCCAAGCGTAACTATTTCTTCCTCCCATAGAATGCCCAATTAGGTGGAAATTGTTTAGTTTAAGATTAGACACAATACTGTCAATATCTTTAACTTGTTCTTGAGTAGAATAATCTTGCTGATTCGACCAATCTGAATCTCCATGCCCACGTTGGTCAAGAGCAATTACATGATATTGTTCGGATAATGGTAGACTTATGAAGTCCCAGCTATGTGCCTGCTGTGCATTACCATGCAACATTAAAATGGTTGGGTCATTAGAGTTTCCCCATTCTAAATAGTGGAAAGTCATATCTCTTACGGAAAGTGTGCAGTCTGTTGGTGCATTATGCGAAGTGAAAGGAATGCCTTTTTGCCTAGCTGCTTCATATAAGGAAAGACCTTGTGATTCTATTGACATACAAACCTCATAAACTTGACTAAACTGTATCATTTACAGAGAAAAAATCAAATGTGGTAAAAAGGTTTATTTTGTTTCAAACTGATGCTATGATTATTCACCTGAAAATATCTTAATCTGCGCGTACTAGGAGACATATGGCGACCGAGACGGTTACATTAGAAGCTAAAGAAAGAGTGGTATTAGGTAAGAAAGTCAAATTACTAAGGTCTGAAGGTCTTACTCCGATCCACCTGTATGGAGCACAATTGCAATCATTGCCATTGCAATGCGAAGAACGGGCATTGGTAAGGGCCTTAGCATCTGCAGGTTCAAACACGCCTGTTATGTTGAATGTTGAAGGCCAGAACGATCCAGTTTTAACTTTTGCTAGAGAAATCCAATGGGACCCAGTCAAAGAAACTATTTTACATGTAGATTTTATGGTGGTTGATTCCACCCAAAAAATAACTGCTAGGGTTCCCGCTGTAATAATTGGCGAAGCACCGGGAGCGCGAGCAATCTCTGGTCAAGTTAGTCTGTCTATTAGAGAGTTATTAGTAGAAGCTTTACCTATGGAAATGCCAGCTGAAATTGAAATTGATGCTACTCAACTGACTGAAGCAGACTCTGTTATAAGGAGAGAAGATATACCTGTTTCTGAGGGAGTCGAACTTATAGGCGAACCAGATGTAATAATTGCACGTATTATCATTCCGAGAAGAGCACCATTGCTAGGTCAATCAGAGGAATCAACTGAAGAAGGGGCTGGGGCAGCTACTGAAGATACAACAGATCAAACAGAGGCTGAGTCAGAAGGCTAATTTAATAACCTCGGTATCCCTCTATACTGGAGAAGTAATTATATGTATTTAATATATATGGGGGAATCTACTAACTTCGATTTATCACCTGTTCAAGAAGAGCGTCAACATCAGATACATGCTGGTTTGATCATCCATGAGAGCGCTTGGGTTTCTTTGAACGGTGAATTGACTGCTCTTTATAAAAGATATTTTTCCATTGATAAGTCTGAGTTGATGCCTTTTATAAGTTCAGATGACCTGTATGAAGGGAAAAACGAATTTATTGAATGGGAATCCGGAAAAAGAACTGCATTCGTTCAAGATTTACTAGATATATTAATAAGAAAAGAAATCCCTTTGATTGCCGCTTCACTCAATAATGGAGTGTATGAAAATGCTAAAAATAATTTGAATAACCCCGAAGCATTAACTAAACCGCTCGATGAAATTATTATGGAAAGGTTTTTACTAGCTTTGAACATGTACATGGATGAGTTGCAAATGTCTACTATGGATCCCAGTCAAATTATGCAATCTTCATGGACTATTAGTGATTACAGCATGTTGGTATGTAAATACGGAGGATCAGTAAAGCCGGAATTCATGGCTAATTTTCTTAATAATTCGTTGAATATACCTAATCCTTCTGTATTAGAAGATATTAGTTATGTAAGTAAAGAAAGATCTCTTATAGGTCAATTGGCCGATTTGTGTGCTTATTTTGTTATGCGCTGGCTAACCGAATCTGACGGAGATCACAGTTATATAGATTACATTAATGGCTTACAAGATGGTAGGGTACTACAAGTTATATACCCTGTGCAGTTATAATTTATCGTTAATATCTAACGGTTATAAACTGTCTTAGTAGGCTGCATAAGAGATCTACTATAATTACAAGGACTATGTACCATAGTAGTAATAATCCTAGATCTTCATAGTGGAAATAACTAAAACTCAATCTAAATTCTCTGCCTAATCCAGCGGCGCTCACTAGCCCAACAACTACTGTGGTTCGGATCACTACTTCCCAGCGATACAGAAGATATGTTAGAAATTTGGGGAGGAGTTGTGGTAGGACTGCATATGACAACAATTGCCATCCTCTTGCTCCGGAAGATTGTAAGGATTTTAGAGCTGTGATGTCCATATCTTCTATACACTCAGAATACAGCTTCCCTAATACTCCCACATTATGGATAGCTAATGCGATAGCTGCTACCCATATGCCTGGCGTCAAGAACAGCATTAATATGATTGCTAAAATCAGTTCAGGTATTGCTCTAGTGAAAGAATAAATATTACGGACAATAAAGTATACGATCTTTAGTAGAGGTCGACTATACCCAAATATTGTATCGTCATGGAAGTTTCGGGATGCAAATATACAGGTTGTTAAAGCAATGATCCCTGCTATACCAATAGAACATATGCTCATCAATAATGTTTCGAACGCTAAATGTCTCAAGTCAAACCAAGAATTGAACTGGTAGGCTAAGCTTAGATTCTGTTCAAAGCCCATTAATTTTGATATGAATTCTTTTGTTTCTGTCACAGTATGTAAGCTAAATAAACCAGGGAGGCTATATCTACTCTCGAATAGAACATATCCCCAAGATATTATTGATAATATTACTGATGAGATTAGCGATATACGAATGATATATTTGTTCTTAACTGTGGAATCGCTTAGTTTATTCATGAGGTTAAAGCCTTTCTGACAATGCTACTCCAAGCATCTACTACGACGACTAATATTGTTAGACAAATCAGTCCTGTCCATACTTGCCCAAATCTCAAATCTAGTAATGAGAGATGAATTTGATAGCCGATACCTTGTATCCCTATGAAGCTCATGATTGCAGCTGATCGAATGCCACATTCTAATCTGTAAAATATATAACTTATGATATTTGGCATCGCCAAAGGGATGCGGCCATACATCACAGCTTTGGTGTAGCTAGCTCCGTTAGAAAGCAATAACCTTATAGGCTGCTGAGGTACATCCCGTAATTGTTCTGCAAAGATGCGGCCCAATATCCCTACGTAAGGTATAGCCAGTGCCAAAACAGCTACCATAGGAGAAAGTCCTATTATGGAAACTAGCAGTAAAGCCCAGATTAATTCGTGAATGGAACGCGTGCATGCCAAAACGAACCTAAGGGTTGTAACTACTGTGTTGTTAACGTATTTATTGTAAATACAAGTCCCTGAACTGAGAATCCCAATAGGGATCGCGATTATTATGGCAAGGCTTAGGCCGCCAAAGGCATATAGGATTGTCTGCACCACAGCTTTCAAACATATAACTAAAAATTCGGGAGTAACATCCAAATAGAATACAGACCACAAAAAATTGAAAAGTGTAGATATTCCATCATAACTGATCAGGGTTTGATCAGTGTAAAAAATACGAATACTGGACCATAAAAATGCGGAGACCAATATTAATGTAAGTATTTTTTTATGCTCAAAAAAATGATTAACATTTTTCATTTATAAAGCTCTTTTAGCATGGATTCATTTATCTCATTGGCAGACACATCGAATACGATTGAATGTTCTTTTATACCTATGAGTCTAGAGCAGTATTCTTGGATTAACCTTGTATTGTGTAACGTGATGATTACACTGCGGTTAGTATTGACTAATTTTGACCTTATGAGCTGCATAATATCTTCTGCTCTGGCAGGATCCAATGAAGATACTGGCTCGTCCGCTAATACGACCATAGGATTTTGTACTAATAATCTCGCTATTGAGACTCTTTGTTGTTCTCCTCCAGACAAATGAGCGGCCTTGTTATTAATCTTATCCTCGATGCCTAGATCCTTTAGAATAGCAAAGACTTTGCCTCGCTCAAGAGGATAAATAAGAGATAGTAAAGATTTAAATAGGCTCCAATTTCCAAGGTTTCCTGCAAGTACATTATTAATTACATTTAATTCTGGGATGATGGAATACTGTTGATCTATCATGCCTACTAGGTTGGCTAGATCTTTTCCTGGTTTCAATTTGCCGATATCTTGACTTGATATTGAAATGGACCCAGTCGTAGGTTTACTGAGTCCACTAATCATGTTCAGCAAGGTAGTTTTACCACTTCCAGAAGGACCAGCTATAGCTAGGATCTCGCCCTGCCCTACCTTAAATGAGACGTCTTTTAGAGCTGCTGACGTGCCATAATACTTACTGACATTGTTGATATCAATCAAATTACCTGTCATGTAAGTTATTTAATGATTCCTAAAGCTTCCGCAGTATCTTTTATAGCATCGTAATTACTATTATTAGTCGAGATAAATTGATCCGCGTTAAATAGTTCAAGGATTTCAGAGTGTTCTTCCGCATTAAGATCTAATAATGCTTGTTTGATTTTACTCGTGAACCCGTCTCCAAACTTGGTCTCTATATCGGACCTGACTGTCCAGTTGTAGTCATAATATTCTGGAGTTGTATAAAACTCTCGAACCAAAGCGGGATCTGCTTTGCCCTCTGAAACTGCTCTGTTCCACACTTTGTAGTTAAGAGCACCTACGTCAAAAGCTCCGTCCTGAACTAATTTCCATGTTAGATCATGAGACCCGGAATAGTTAGGTAAAGCCTTGAAGTCAGAATCTGGATCTATTCCGTTTTCTAGCATGAATAATCTAGGCATTAAATTCCCCGAGGTTGAGTTCTCACTACCAAAAGTTAATGTTAGGTTGGGAGCTTGTTCTTTAAGGTCTGCTAAGTCATTGATTTGCAGGGAAGATTTGACAACGAATTTGCTCAGGTAACTTGCATCTGATTTACGTTGAGCGATTGCTTGAGCACCATTATCTTGTATCCGGGCTTGTACTCCAGTTAAGCCTCCAAAGAATGCAAGATCTAGATCGCCTTTGCTGAACGCTACAACTACAGCTGAATAGTCAATGCT
>MDSV01199803.1_pt1 | contig 40068 bp, 24 predicted proteins | sample 810851 | NCBI WGS metagenome assembly MDSV01 (sample SAMN05326640, study PRJNA326480) | marine metagenome | isolation source: seawater | place: Atlantic Ocean: North East | collected 2012 | reverse complement strand
CGGCTCGCGCGCGCTGGATGCGTCCCGCCTGGACGCGCGCGGGCGCGTGCCCGTGGACGCGCGCACGGTGATCCTCGGCATCGAGACCAGCTGCGACGACACCGGCGCCGCCGTGATCGCGGGCGACGGGCGCGTGCTCGGCGAGGCCATCACCGGCCAGAGCGAGATCCACGCGCGTTGGGGGGGGGTCGTGCCCAACCTCGCCAGGGAGGCGCACGAAGAAGCGATCGACGACGTCGTGCGCCGCGCGCTCGCGGAAGCGGACGTCGCGCCGGAACAGCTCTCCGCCGTGGCCGTCACCGTGGGCCCTGGTTTGTCGATGTGCCTGCGCGTGGGCGTTTTAAAGGCGCAGAGCCTGTGTCACGAGCACGACGTGCCCATCGTCCCGGTGCACCACATGGAAGCGCACGCGCTCGTCGCGCGAGTGCCGGAGTTGATCGGGGAGAAGGCGAACGAGACGAACGAGACGAACGACGCCTCGCCGCGCGCGCCGTTCCCGTTCCTCGCGCTGCTCGTTTCCGGCGGGCACAACCAGCTGATTCTCGCGACGGCGATCGGCGAGTACCGCGTTTTAGGCGGCGCGCTGGACGACGCGCTCGGCGAGGCGTACGACAAAACGGCGCGGCTTCTCGGTCTGGACGTCGGGGGCGGCGGAGGGCCCGCGCTGGAGGCGCTCGCGAAGCGAGGCGACCCGAAGGCGTACCGCTTCCCCGTGCCCCTTCGCAAGAGGAAGGACTGCGACTTCTCCTACGCCGGGCTCAAGACCGCCGTGCGGCTCGCGGTCGAGCGCGACCTGGGGAAGCCCGCGGACTCCGACGCGTTCGCCAAGGAGGCGGCGCGCGACGACAGAGTCTCGCGCGACGAAACAAAAGACGCGCCGGACGCGTCCCTCGACGCGGAGGAGACCGCGCGCCGCGACGCGATCCGCGCGGACATCGCGGCGTCGTTCCAGTTCGCGGCGGTGAAGCACCTGGAGGAACGTACGCGTCGCGCCATCGCGTGGGCCAGGACGAGCCTGGCGGAGGAGGACGAAAAACGCGCGGAGGCGACCGAACCGAGCGCTCGAGACTTGAAGTGCGTCGTTGTCGCCGGCGGCGTCGCGGCGAACGCGACGGTTCGCGCGACGCTCGGCTCGATCGCCTCCGAGGCGGGCTTGCCGCTGGTACTTCCGCCGCCGCGGTGGTGCACGGACAACGGCGTGATGGTGGCGTGGGCGGGCGTCGAGCGGTACAGACTCGGGCTGGCGGAGGAGGCGCCCTCCGCCGAGCAGATGGCGACGCCGGAGGACGAGACGGGCCGGCCCGCGCGGCGCGAGGTGCCGCTGTTGCCGCGGTGGCCGCTGGGCACCCGGGACGCGCGCGCGACGGGGGACGTGAAGAGCTCGAAGACCGCGCGGATCGCGCCGCCCCTGCGGGGGGCGCCCGGGTGAGGCGAACGTCACACACGGGGTCTTCGCGAGGGTGCCTAAAGCGTCGCGCGTTTTTTTTCGCGCGTGTGTTTTTTTCCCCGAACGCCGGGGCGAACGTCGGTCGCGATCGTCCGTCCGTGCGCGACGCCTCGCGCGGTGAACGCGCGGTTTCGGCGGTTTCGCCGAAACCGGCGATCGTGCGTTTTTTTATGCCGACCCGAAATCGCGTTCACAACGGCCGAATCGCGGAAATTCTCGAGTCACAGACCCTGAACCTGGACGGGTGTCGAGCCGTTGTCCCGTTGAGGCGAAAACGTTGATGAAGAGCCGTAGCTTTTCGTGTGTTTCCCTCGCTCCGAGATCCGCGTCGCGCGTACTTCGCACCGAGCGCGCACGCACGGTACGAACGTTGCTCACGGAGCGTGTGAGGCATCGCACACCGCTGAGCCATCTACGTCGCGCGTTCGAGAGACACGCACGCGAACGCGCGCCGCACACCTCGCGCCCGTTCTCGGCGAATCCCTGGACAACGGATCCCGCCCTCCGCTCCTCCAGTCACGCCATGCCGGCCGTCAGCAAGGCGGGCGCGGGGGCGCCCAAGCGCGCCGCGGCGGCTCCCGCGATCGTGGAGGACCCATCCATGCTCGTGGCGTGCCCCGTGATCACCGCGCACCCCAACGGATTCGTCGAGCGCACGGAGCCCGAGCGCGAGACGCACGAAGTTCGGTGCGTCCCTTCCCGACAACGGCACATCGCGCGGCTCGGGCGCGCGCGCGCCGCCGCGCGCGTCCCGCGAGGCGTATCGCGCCACGCGGCGAGAAGACCGCACGTGCAGTGTTCCCCCGTCGACGCGCGCGCGCGCGGATCCCCGCGCACGCGCCGATACGCCGCGCGCGCCGACCGCGCGTCCCCGCACTCTCCCGACCGCACCGTTTCTCCGGATCCGCGCGCGTGGTCCTCGCCGCGACGACGTCCACCTCGGACTGAATGCCCGTACGGGAAAAAACTGACGGTCCGTCACGCGCCCACCCGTTTTTCTCCGCAGCGCGTACAAGCTCGGCAAGAAGAAGCGTTCGTACAACCAGGTTGAGTTGACGTTCGACAAGGCGTCTTTCGGCAAGCGTTTCGGCGTGAACACCGGCGAACGCTCCGACGACCCGAACGCGCTGAACATCTACGAGGCGACGGAGCGGAGCTTCTCGCTCAACGTGCCGCACGAGATGCGCGACAGCGCGCTCGAGTACGAGCTCAAGCTGTACAACGGCGCGTCCGTGCGTGCGCTCATCTACCTGGTGTACGCGGAGCCGCTGAGGACCACGAAAAGCGCGACCATGACCCCCGCGCTCGGCTTGAACGGCGCGCCCTTGACGGACGACGGCGGCGACAACGAGTGGCTGCCGGTGACGCGCGCGCGCTGCGCCAAAGGCTGCGTGGGGCCCATCCTCTCGGCGATCCAGCGCTTCGGAAAGCAGGGGCGCACGCAGAAGGGGGGCGCGGGGAAGGAGCCCGCCAAGCCCGACTCAGGGCAGGACAAGTGGAAGGACGCGCGCAACCTGTTCATCAGCATCGACGAGGCGTCCAACCACGTCTGCGCGTTCGGGCCCAACAAGTGCAAGGTTTTCAGGTGCGTCGCCGCGCGGTTCTCGTCTCGCCCGCTCGATTCGACGAACGGTCGTTTTCCGAAAAGAAACAACCGGCACGGGCGCGCAGTCGCGCGATTCGCGAAACGCCCGTTTTTTTTTCCGGAACTTCGCGCCGACGGCTCGCTCACGCGTCCCCTCGCCTCCTCCGCGACGACAGGCTTCTGTTCGGGATCTTCTCCGAGGACGGCGCCGATTTCCTGGGCAGCGGCGTTTCCGGCCCCATCCGCGTCCTCGCCAACAACGACGTGCCCAAGGGCGCGGCGTGCCTCCGGATCCGGTGCTCGCTCGCAGGTACGCGCGCGTCTCGGTCCTCCGCCGGTTTCCCTTCCCTCGGCGTCCGTCTCCGGTCCGCGCGGGACGTCCCCGGGGACACCCGGGACGTCCCGGGGACGCGCGCGCGCGTCCCGTGCCACCCCGAGCCATACCCCGCACCGTCCCCGCCCGCCCCCGGGTGCCCCCTGGCGCGCCCCCGGGTGCCCCGGCGGCCGCCGCGCGCGCGGCGCCCGAGTCGTCGGCGCGCTGACGCCGCCCCCTCCCCTCCTTCCTCCTTCCTCCTCCCCGCAGCCGACTGGAAGGGCTGGAAGTCCCCCGTCGCGCTCGACGCGAACCGCGCGCCGGTCCCCCCCCCCGACGCGCACGCCGCGCCCGGGCGCGCGTCGCACGGCGGCGGCCGCGCGCCCTTCCCCACGGGGAGCAAGCGCTCCATGAGCTCCGTGAGCCTCGGCCTGGGCGACAGCGGCGCGCCCCGCTCGCCCAAGCGCGCGCGCGCCGGCGCGTTCGACGCGTCTCTGCCGCGCGGGAGGGACCAGCACCCGCTGCTGCACCGGGACGCGCCCGCCGGTGACCTGTTCGGCGGCTTCGACGTCGCGCCCGCGGGCGGCGTCCCCGCGTACGACGCCTACCCCGGGATCAAGGATGTGCTTCCCGGCCACGCCGCCGCGCACGCCGCGCATGCCGCGGCGGGCACCCCCGACGGCGCCGTCGGCAAATCCTTCGCCGACGTCTTCACCACGCCCGGCGACTTGGCCGGCGGCTTCGCCGGCGGGCTCCCTCTGCCTCTCGGCGGGGCCATGAACCCCTTCGGCCTGCCGCTCATGGACGCGCAGGCGCGCCCCGGGCACGCCGCGGACGTCGCGGGCGCGCACGCGATGCTCAACCTGCCGCCGGTGTACACGCCGGGCAGCGGCGAGCAGACGGCGGCGGAGGAGGCGCCGGCGGAGGAGGGCGGCGCCGAGAGGCGCGCGCGGGAGCGGTTCACGCCGACGCGGGCGGACCCCGCGGGTCCCCTCCCCGCGGGTTCCCTCCCCGACGCCGCCGCCGCGCACCTCAACTCGGCGGGCGCGTCCCTCGGGTCGCTCGGGTCGCTCGGGTCGCTCGGGTCCGCGTTCAAGCAGAGCCCCGCCTCGGTGGCGAACAAGACGCGCTCGGTGACGGGCGCCGCCGCCGCGCGCGGGGAGGCGAGGGAGAAGAACGATGCGACGGACCAGGCGCGCGCGGCGGCGGCCGCCGCGCCCGCGCCCGCGCGCGACGCCGGCAGGGAAAACCAGTCCGCCGCGCTTTTGGCGTCGCCCGATCTCCTCGCCGGCAAGGAGAACGCGCCGGGCGCGCTCGGGAAGCCCGGCGAAGCGCGCGCCGCCGCGCGCGAAACGGCGGAACCCGAAGGCGCGCAAAAGGCGGTGCTCTCGCCGCACAGCTGGCTTTTGTCCGTGCTCGGCTCGGGCGCGCGCGACGGCGCCGCCGCCAAAGCCGCGGCGCAGCACGCGGCCGCCGCGATGGACGCGGACGCGCTCTTCGCCGAGCCCCACCCTCACCCGCCGCCGCACACGGGCGGCTCCAACAAGGCGCCCACGCCGGCGACGGTGATGGGCGGCAGGGAGATGGGATCCGTCGCGCCCGCCACCGCCGCCGCGCACGCCGACGCGGCGGCCATGCCCCCCCCCGCGGCGCTCCCGGCCACCGCCGCCGCCGCCGTCCAGGCGTCGCTGGCGCACACCGTCGGCGGCGGCGTGGTGGGCGCTCACGACGCGCGCGCGCTTTCGCGCCTGGAGGACTCGGCGCTCGCCGGCGGCGCGGCGCACCCCGCGCGGAGGCTGGGCATGGACACGGCGTTCCAGTCTTCCGTTTTCGGAAACGGGATGGCCTCGGCGGGCGCCGCCCAGGCGGGCGCCCGGGCGGGGGACGGTTTGTCGCGCGGCGCGCTGCTGAGCTCCGCGGGCGGCCGCTCGCCCGACGGCCTCGCGCCGACGCGGCTGCTCTTCTCGCCGCTCACCGAGGCGCAGAAGCGCCGCTCGCGCTTTGAGGCGGCGGAGGAGCCGCTCGCGCCGAGCGACGCGCCTTGGATGAGCCCCGGGAAGACGGCCCGGCGAGCCTCCGCGGGCGTGTTCATGCACGTCGCGGACGGCGCGGGCCAGCCGCCCGCGCCGCGCGCGGGCGGCGGCGTCGGCGCGGGCGCGGGGCTGCCCGGCGGCCCCGCGTACGCGCGCAAGGACCACTCGCTGGCGTCCATCACCGACCGCATCGTGGGTGAGTTTGACGCCGCGAACCGCGACGCCGTGGGCGGGGGCCGAGCGGCGACGGTGAAGAACCCCGACGGCTCGACGCAGCGCCACTCCGGGTCGACCGCGCCGTGGCACGGGAACGTCCCGGTGGACGCGCTCGCCGAGCGCCTGGGGGTGAAGCGCCGCCGCCTGTACGACGTGATGAACGTGCTCGAGGCTGTCGGCGTGACGGAGCGCATCAGCAAGGGCGCGTGCAAGTGGCACGGCGCGTCGCGCGTCGAGGCGAGCCTCGAGAAGCTGCGCCTGGAGGAGGCCAAAGCTTCTCGAGAGGCGCACGCGGAGGAGGCGTCCGGGGACGCCTCGTCGCTGAAGAGCCTCGCCGCGAGGCTCATGCGGCACGTGGGCGCCTCGGCGGGCGCGCCCGTCGCATTCGACGCCTGCGCGGCGGCGATGAAGCTGGGCGGCGTGCCCGCGCCAGACGCGCCGGGCGCCCACGGCACGGGCGCGCTCGCCGGCGCGGCGCGGCGGCTGCACGACGTCGCGTCCATCCTGATTCGCGTCGGCGTGCTCGCGTTCGTCGAGCACGAGGGCAAGACCAAAGGCCGCGGCGACCTCAAGTGGCTGGGCGCGCGGTCCGTCACCGCCAGGCTGGCGGAGGGCGCCGACGGCGCCGTCGCCGAGAGGGGCTACGGCGCCGGCGCCGCCGCCGCCGCGCGCGACCCCGCCAAGGCGGCGTACGCGGCCAACCTCGCGCCGGCCGAGTACTACGGCGCCAAGGCTGGCCACGACGCGTTCGGCAAGCCCTTCGGCGGCGCCGACGCCGACCCCGCGGCGGCGGCGAAGCAGGCGTCGCGTCTCTCGAGCTTTTTCCAGCGCGCGCCGGCGACGGCGGGCGGCGGCTTGGCGCCCGCGCCCCCCGCGGATCCGGGGGGACCCGCGGGCGGTCGCCGTCCGTCCGTCTCGTTCGGCGCTGACCAGACGGGCGCGCGCGCGTCCATCTTCTCGCCGCCGCCCGGCGCGCACCGGCCGCGGGACGCGGCGGACGCCGCCACCTCGGCGGCGGCGCTCCTGCGCTCGCCCGAGTGGATCGCGCAGCTCTCGATGGCCACCGCGGGCGCCGGCGGCGCGGCGGGCGCCGGCGCGCTGAACCCCTCCTGGGCCTCGCCCGCCACGGTGGCGCCGCTCCAGGCGCTGTACGCGTGGTACAGCGGGAACGCGGCGGCGTCCAGCGGCGGGAAAACCAACGGCGAGGGCGCGGCGCGGCGCGTCTCTGCCGGGTCCGCGTCGGAGCCCGGATTCGACCCCCGCGCGCCGGGATCGGGCGGGACGGCGGTGTCCGGCCTGAGCGGCCTTTCGTCTCTGTTCGACGGGAACTCCCCCGCGGAGGTGGAGGCGGCGATGCACCGCGACGCGATGCGCGCGGCGGCGGCGGCGGCGGTGCAGGCGGCGATGGGGGGGGTCACCGCGCGCGACGATCGCTACGCCGATAGTAATCTCGGCGACCCGGCGCCGGCGCGGAAGCGCGCCGGCGCCGGCGCGCGAAGGGGCGACGCCGCGACGCGCGCGGCGTCGCGAGACTGACGAACGGCCGTGTACGAGTGTCGCGCGCGACCGCGTATCGAACTTTCGTGACGGTCGCGCGTGAGCGTGACGCGAAACGCGCTCTTTGTGTGTGAAAAAAAAAGCGCGCTGCTTCGGGACGAGACGAACGGCGCGGGACGCGCGTTTTCTTTTCGTATTCATTCGAAAAAAAAAGAGGGTCTTCTCGTCCGTCGCGGCGGGAGTCATCCGGCGGCGTCGGAGCCGCCCGCGCTCCGCGCCCACGCCACGACGTGCGCGTGTCCGTTTTTCTGCGCGAGCTCCATCACGCGCGTGTCCCACGGACATCCCCGCCGCACGCACCAGCGCAGGACCTCGAGGTGTCCCTTCTCCGCCGCCGCCGCGCACGTCTCGGCGTCCCACGGGCACTTGGGGTAGGAAACCTCTCGCGCCCAGCGCAGCATCTCCACGCTCCCCCCCCCCGCCGCGAACGCGCAGAGCACGTCCCACGGGAACCCGCACCCCTCCGCGCGCGCCCACTCCAGCACGCGCACGTTCCCCGCCTGCGCCGCAGCCGCGCACACGCGCCAGTCCCACGGCATGCCGTTGGCCCTCCCCCACCGCGCCAAGCGCAGCGTCCGGCAGCTCGACGACACCGTCAGCTGCGCGCGCGCGCCCGCGCGGACGGTGGCGTGCCTCGCGGCGCGCGAGACGCGAGCGAGCATCGCGACGTCGTGCGCGTCCAGCCGCGTCAGGACCTCGCGCTCGAACACCTCGGGCAACACGCGGCCTTGCGCGAAGCTCTCCATCGCGCCGGACCGCGCGCGCGTGGTGCGCGCGCGAGTCCCGCATCGGGAGAAGGCGGTGCCGAGGTGGCGACGTTTCAGAGGCAAATGGGACGACTCTGACGTCTGAGCAGAATCCGAAGGACGACATGCAAACTTTTTGCATTTTCGTTTTCGCTGTTTGGTTAGTTTTCCGTTACAAACCCCCCGCACCGGGAGGCGCGCCTCATGACTCTCCACCCACCTATTTATCCCGAGGGTCCCCGCGGACCACTCCTCGCACCCGCTCTGTTATGATATCGGCTCGCAATACAAGTTTTTTGAAAAGGTATCAGACGCGCGCGTACTCGCGTCGGCGACGCGTCAGTCGATCCGTCGACGAAAGGCGGCGCGAAGCTCACTTGTCGACGTTGGCGATGTTGACGCGCAGGACGCGCCCGTCGACGTCCTGGCCGTTGAGCTGGCGCACCACCTCCTCCGCCTCATCGGCGGTGGACATGGTGACGAAGCCGAAGCCGCGCGAGCGGCCGGTCTCGCGGTCGGTGATGAGGCGCGAATCCTCAACCGTTCCGAACTCGCCGCACAGGTCCTGCAGGTCGAGGTGGTCCATCCCCCACGACAGGTTGCCGAAGTAAATTTTGCGCGCGTCGAACGCGTACGAGGATTCAGAGCGCTCGCGGGGAGGGCGCTCGGGGCGGTCACCGCGCGCGACGGAGATGTTCACGCGAAGAGGGCGCCCGTCCACTTCCTGCGTCGCGAAAAAAACGAAATCGACGATGGATTGATGGATGTGTTTGTCAGAGAGAGAAACGCCGGCATTTACTCAAAGCGGCGACTGAAAGCCTTGTGCGAGTCTCGGACTCCTCGACCGCCGCCAGACCCCCCCGTCGGGTTTGTTATCTCGGGGCGCTTCGCGCTGCGGAATTCGCGATGATTGGGGAGGGGGTGCACGTACCACGCCGTCGAGCTCGGCGATGGCCTTGTCCGCGCTCGCCTGGTCGGCGAGGGTGACGAATCCGAAGCCGCGCGAGCGGCCGGATTCGTTGTCCCTGACCACGGTCATCTCCGAGGCGTCGTATTCGCCGAACAGGTCCCCGAGCGACGCGTCGTCCATGCCCCAAGACAGGTTTCCGACGTACAGCTTGACCGGCCCAGCGGCGGGCGCCTCGGCGGTCTCCTCATCCGCGGCGAACGCGGTGAGGTGGAACGCGCGCGCGGCGACGGGCGCGCGGAACGCGCTCGAGACGCCGGACGCGGCGAGGCCGTTGAAGTGACGCGCGGGCACGGAGACGCGCGCGAACGCCGGCGCAGCCTTCGCGGCGGAAACCGCCGCCTTCGCGGCGCGGCCGCCAACCGACGCGGCGACGGGGGCGGTGAGCATGGCGCGAGCGTTCGTGAGCGTGAAAGCAGCCATTTTCCTGGACATCAAGTGTCACACGGAACTGTCCTGCGGACGGGGGGGGGTCGCGAGCGGGGAGCGCTGCGCGGTGTGCGCGTTCCGGGCGACGATCCGCCGCGTCGAGCGGCATCCGGACAGTCCCGACGCGGGCGGGGAATTTAGGTTCGTCGTCGACAGCTCGACAGTCGAGCAGTCAAGACCCGGTGGAAAATCAGGTGAATCCGGGTCGAAAATTGCCCAGTACCCCGCTGAAACGCTCGACGCGAAAAGAGACGGACGAGAGTCCCGACGCGTCGTCCTCCTCGCTCACCAGCCTTCCTGTCGCACCCTGCGCACGTCCTCCGCGTCGCGCGTGCCTTCCGGGAACCGCGTGAGCCGGGCGACGCCCGCGTTGAACGTCCTCGCCATCAGCCGCATCAGCTCCAGCCCGGGCTCGGTCACGACCTCGCCGGCTTGCAGCTTGAACCCCGCTCGCGCGTCCCACTCCGGAGGCAGAGGGACTTGCTCCAGGACGGTGAAGTGGGCGCTGGACCCCGCCCCCCCGCGGAACGACCGCTTGTCGAACTTCCACAGCTCCTTCCCGCTCGCGTCGCTCAGGATCGGCGACCACGTGTAGTGCATCAAGCACGCCGCGCCCAGGTCCGCGTCCGCGGGCGGCTGCGCCATCAGCTTGTTCAGCGGCACCGGCGGGTAGTGCACGGTGACGCCGACTTTGCGCGCAGCGAAGTCGAACGCGTACATGTCCCGCACCCACCCGAACACTCTTTTGACCGCGGGGTCGCTCTCCCCGAACTCCACCAAGTCCGCCCACGCCGACGCCAGCCGCGGCAGGTCGTCCACGTGCACAACCTGCGGCGCGTTCCCCGACTGAGGCACGGATGCCATCGGCGGGCGCGTGCGCGCGTCCTTCCCGAACGCGCGCTCCGCCAGCCGCTCCGACGCCGGCGCCGCGTCCGCGTGCCACGGAATGATGTACCCGAACAGGAACCCGTACGTGTGGCCTCGCGCGAGCATCACGGACGGCGGCGGCGAGCGCACCAGCAGGTAATCCGCCTCCGCCATGAGCACGTGCGAACACCGCCGCGCGTCCGGCGTCGCCGCCCATCGCGCGACGGCTCGCGCGCGATCCTTCACCGCGTAGTCGCACCCGTCGTCGCACTCGGGGTGCGTCGGGTCGACGCGGACGGTCGGGATCTCGCGCGTGAGCTCGTCGTCGCGCGTGCGGTGCAGGATCCGCGTGAAGTGCTTCAAAGGCGACCCCGGCTCGCGCGAAGCTTCCAGCCAGGTCTGGTAAAACACGCGCGTCTGCCAGTTCATGTACGGCTGGCCGTTGGACGTGATCATCGTCGCGACGCACGCGGGCGGGAGCGGAGACGAGTCGACAGTCTCCGAAGAAACGCGCGGGAGCTCTTCCCTTCGCGGCGCGGACGTCGTCTTCGCCACGATATCGATGTGTTTGGGCATTTCCGGCCAGATCGCCCCCGCGACGAGCGCGATGCCGGGCCTTCGGTCCAGCGGCTGGTACGGCGTCGCGCCGCGTTTCAGGAAACACGCGCGCGTCTCGGGAGACCACGTCCACAGGTTACACCGCGCGTCGCCCAGTTCGCGGCACGCCGCGCAACACTCCGCCGCCGACGCCTTCTCGTTCGCGGCACCGTTCACCGTGACCCCGACCGCGGGCTCGGCCCACACGTCCGCGTTCGGCACCGCGTGGCACTCGTCCTCGTCCTCGTCCCGGCGCGCGAACGCGCCGGGGTCGAAGGCGAAGCCGTCGGCGAAGCCGTCGGCTTCGCCCGTCTCGTTCGCGAAAGCGACGCGACCCGAACCCGCGCCCGCGCCCGCGACCGTTCGGTCGCCGGCGTCGCTCTCCGCGAAGGCGCGCGCGCGGTGCCGAGCGTGGCTCGAAAAGCCCAGCGCGTGGCTCAGTCGGTGCATGTCCAGGTCCCCGCCGGCGCCGTCCAACCCGGCGTCGGACGACTCGCGCCTGTTTTCGCGCGGCACGTGACTTCCGTGATGGCTCCGGAGACTCGCACGCGCCGCGACGGACGGGCCGTCGTGCCTCCGCCCGAAGTGCGCGTCCCGCTTGAGGAACTCGCCGTACCCCCGGTCGTCCAACACGTCGTCCCGCGCGCCGCCGCCGCGCAGCTCCTGCGCGATCGCTGTGGGTGAAGGGGAGGGTGGTCAGACGACTCGGTCGGGGCGCCCGACGCGATCGGGGCCGCGGGACTGAATCGCGTTCGGTGTCGTACCGTAGCCGAGCAGGCCGACGACGCCGCACAGCGCGTACACCGCGAGTCTCTTGCGGCGCTGCCTCGCGCGGCCGGGCGGCGCCATGACGACACGCCGCGCGCGGCCGAGACTGACCTCACCGAGCGCGAGCGAAAGAATATTCCCGTAAAACAAAACGGTGTTGCGAGAAAGGGAACGAGTAATAAAAAAAAAAGGACGGGCCGGTCTCTCCTTTCGTCGTAGATACGCATCATCCACGCACGCGACGCTCGCCGATTCCGCCATCAGTCCTTTTTGGCATGCGCCTTGGTGGGCACGACGAACGCCTTGACGAGCATGCCGAGACCCGCGACTTTCTCCGCGACGCCGAGGCCGAAGAACATGTGGCACAGCGACTTGCAAAACGCGAACGCGTTGGGCTTCACCGGGTACTGGAGCGGCGGGGGAATGTCGGTTCGGATCCCGGGAACGCCGTCAACGACCACGGACTTGACGTGGCAGCACCCGCGCAGACCCTCGATGCCGGCGAACCGGTCGAAGCCGCTCTCCTTCACGCCGCCGAAGGGCAACGACTGCGCCATGTACGTGGCGCAGAAATCGTTCACCGTGGTCATGCCGGCGTTTAACCGGTTCCCGACTCTCGTCGCGCGTCTCCGGGACCCGAAGACGTTCGACCCCAAACCGAAGGCGCAGTCGTTCGCGAGCTCGACCGCCTCGTCATCCGTCTGGAACTTGACGATCGCGAGCACCGGGCCGAACACCTCCTCCCGCATGATGCGCATGGAGTGGTCCACGTTCACGAGGACGGTGGGCGGGTAAAACTGGCCGCTCGACTCCGCCGGGTCGGGAAGGGTCCCGCCGCGCAGCGCCTTCGCGCCCTTCGCGACGGCGTCCGTCACCAGGGCGTGCACGTACGCCGCCTGGTCGGGCATGCACATGGCGCCGCAGTCCACGCCGGGAGAGAGCGCCCAGCCCTGCCGCAGCTGGTTCGCCGCCTGCATCACCTTCTCCACGAACGCGTCGTGTGCCTTGGCCTGCACGTAGAAGCGCTCGGCGCCGGCGCAGTTCTGGCCGCAGCTCTGGAAGGCGCCCCGCAGGGCCATGGGCACGCACTGCGACAGGTCCGCGTCGTCCAGCACCACGAACGGGTCTTTGCCGCCGAGCTCCAGGACCACCGGCGTGAGCGTGTCCGCGGCGGCGCGCATCACCGCACGGCCCACGCCGGTGGACCCGACGAACACGACTTTATCCGACCCGCCGGTGACCACGGCGTTGCCCGCCTCGGCGTACCCGTGGACGATCTGCACGAGGTCTTTCGGCGCGCCCGCCGCTTCCAGGCACGCCTCGATCGCGCGTCCATAGTACTGCGACGACCAGGAGGCGTGTTCGCTCACCTTCACCACCAGGGCGTTTCCGGCGAACACGTTCGCCAGCAGCGGGTTGAAGACGTTGTGGAAGGGGTAGTTCCAGGGCACGATCGCTCCCATCACGCCCACCGGGCGGTACTCCACGCGCGCGGACTTGTAAAACATCATCAGCCCCGCCGAGCGCTTCTCCGGCCGTAACCACTTCTCGCCGTCTTTAAGCAACCACTTGATCTTCTCCAGCGTGACGAGAATCTCGCCGAACGCCGCGTCCACCAGGGGTTTGCCCGAGTCGCGCGCCGAGACGCGGCAGATGTCATCCTGGTTGTCCAGGATGAACCGCGCGATGACTTTCAACAACAGGCGTCTCTGGGCGAAGGAGGAGGTTTTCCATTGCGCCTGCGCGACGCGCGCCTTCTCGATCTTCGCCACCACCTCGTCGCGGGTCATGGCCTTCATGTCCGGCCCGAGCACGTCGAACGTGCCGGGGTCGTAGCACGGGATGCGATCGGCGGGGAACTTCGTGCCGGGCTTCCACTTCTTGCCCGGAACGCCGCGCCGCTCCTCCTCGGTCAGGCGCACGTCCACCCGGGGCACGCGCGGCGTGAGCAGCGCGGAGAGCAGGACGCACGCGAGGATCGCTGCGCCGGCGTACGCCGCGAGCGTCGCCTTTTCCTGCGCGAGGATCCACGAGCACGCCGCGGAGCCGACGGAGATCGCCTGGTCGAGGATCGCGACCGCCTGAGGCGGGAGCGCGGGCAGCATCGCCGCGAGCGTCGAGGGGGGGGTGACCTTGGTCTTGGCCATCGAGTCGTGCGTGACGCGACTGGAAAAGAGAGGCGATCCGCGCGTGCCGACGAGGGTCGGGCGCGCTCTCGAACTGACCGCGCGGTTCGCCGAACGATCGGCTCCAGTTGTCGAGCGGACGTGGCTAAAATATGTATACTGCTCGCGCCTGTTCCGGAGTTATAACTCCTGTAGAAGATCACGACGCACGCCGTGGAAAGCGCGTTGAGTATTCAAGTGGATATGCAAAAATTGATTAAAAAGGTGTATATTGTAGTGGCACCTGGTAGTTATGACGCTAGTCGAAGATGAGAAGCGAGGCAGAAAAGAGGACAGCAGCCACGGTTGGAGCCACAAAGTTCGCACCGCTGACTGATTCGTAGTCGCTGCTCAGGAAACCGCTGCTGATGCAATCGTCCACGTAACCCGTGGGAAAACTGAGTGCGCACGTGCCGTCGTCTTCTTCGCGACATTTGTTGACACCCATCAGGCTGCTGGTGCCGTCAGCCTGGTAATTGGTCAACTTGTTGGTGGTCGTGATGTCGCAGTCCGTGGTTGCCGCACACGCAGCGTCGCCCGTAGCACCAACCTCAACAACGCGAGTCGAGGTCCCGATAATTAACATTTTTCTCTTTTGCGTCTTTTTGTGAGTTGAAAGGTCATCTTTCGGAAAGTTTCCGACACGGGACGACCTGTCTCTCACTTTCACGGTCTGTTGACTCGGCATCCGCCCCGAATAATAATCTGGCGTCACCACTTCACGCCTCTCATCGCGCCGTGCACTGGTGGAAAGCGCGTTGAGGTCGCGAATACCGTTACGAGTGTAAGGCGCTTCCGGTTCACAGTGATGTCTCGCCTCCTGGCGACGTGCGCGGCGTGCGCCGCCGCGTACTTCGCGTGGGTGCTCTCGGTGGTCGCGCCGCACGCCCCGCGTCTGTTCGCGCCTCGGTTCGGCCGAGGGCACAGGGTCGCGGGCGCCGCGCATCTCCTCCTCCTGCTCGTCGGCGTCGCGGACCTGCTGGCCCGCGTCTCGGAGGCGTTCGGCTCGTCCGCGAGGCCCCCGCTGGACCTTGTCGCCCTGCCGCTCGGACGCGCGCGGGTCTCCGGCGCGTTCCTGTACGATGCGCTCCTCGGGCTCTCCGGGTGCGCGCTCACGGTCACGGCCGCGGTGGATTTCGGCATCCCGCGCGCGCGCCTGCGCAACCGCGCGAGCGGCGCGCTGGACGACGACCAGACGGTTACCGTGGAGGAGATCGTGGAGCACCTGTTTTACCAGGCGCTGAACCTGACGCAGGTGCTGTTTCTCAGGCTCGCGCCGAACGTCGCCGCGGCGTTCGGCCGGCGAGGCGCGTGCGCGTCGCTGGCGCTCGCGACGGCGCCGTGGCTCGCGCGAAGCGCGTTTCCGGTGAACCGGTTCTCGGACAATTACAACCGGCGCGTCGCCGACGCGCGACGTTCTCGTCGCGCCGGATCCGCCGCGCCCGCGAAGCGTCGCGGACCCTCCGACGGAGACTCGGACTCGCGCCTGCGCGTCCGCGCGCTGTACCGCCTGAAGAAAACGCAGTACGTGTTTCTGAAACACGTCATGCAGCACGGCTTGAACGTGGGCGTCGTCGTCGAAAGCGCGCTCGAAGAGGCGGCGCGGGGGAAGACGAGACGGTCGCCGCGCGGGGCGGCGCTCGCCGAGACGCCGTCGTTCCGCGCGTACTGGCTCCTGCTCAACGCGGCGTTCGTCATGGAGTTCTTCATGCAGACGCTGGTCAAGAAGAAGAAGCTGTCGCAACGCGACATGCTACGAATGAACGCCTTGCTCATGTGCGCCAGCTCGATGGCTGCCGCGTTCGTCGTCTCGAAAACGTCGCTCGTCGCCGCGGCGACGTCGGCGGCTTTGAATTTTTTCTCCCCGGCGCGCGAAGCGAGAAGCGTCGCGCTCGCGCTCGCCGCAGCGGTCGCCGTCGACGGGACATGGCCCGAGGGGTGGATCGCGTCGCTCGTGTTGGGCGTGGCGCCCGTGTGCGCGGCGGTGGAGAAACGCACCAGGGCGTGGGGGGAAAGGCACGCCGTGTCGTTCTGACGGCGCGCGAGCGGGCCGCGAAGCGAAGCGAAGAGCGAACTCTTTTTTTTTAACGCACTCGCGAAACTTCGTAATAAAAGCTCTATAGACTGCCGAATTCAGCCGTCTCGAGTGCCCGGGCAAGGCGACATCCGCCGTCGTCCTCGCCGGCGCCGCGCGGCGCCCCGCAATCGCATTCGAAATCGAAAATGACCTCCTCACTCTCGTCGCCCTACAAAATCACCGTCGCATCCGGGCTCGCCGCCGAGTTCCGGATTCCCCTCCGCACCAAACACCCCCTCGTCGCGAAATCGTTTGCGTCGAGTCGTTTACGCGGCGGCGGCGCCGGCGACGAGCTCGATGATCTCCGAGGTGATCTTCGCCTGGCGCTTGCGGTTGTACTCGCCGGTGAGCGTCTTGGAGAGCTCCTTGGCGTTGTCCGTGGCGTTGGACATGGCGTTCATGCGCGCGGCGAGCTCGGACGCGAGCGACTCCTGGAGCGCGCGCAGGATCTGCGAGTTGAGGTACAGGGGGAGCAGCGCGTCGAGGATCTGGTTGGGGTCCTGCTCGAACTGCATGACCCCCTCGAAGCCCGCAACCTCCGTCTCCACCTTCTCCGACTTGACCGCGAACTGGCCTTCCTCGGAGGTGAGCGTGAACACGACATCCTGCGCAGCGTCGACGCACTCGCCGTTCACGTCGCAGATCTCGCCCTCCTTGGAGAGGGGCAGGATGGTCTGGATGGAGGGCTCGGCGAGGATCAGGGACACGAAGCGCGAGTACACCATCTCCACCTTGTCAACCTCCTGGCCGACAAACTCGGAGTACACCTCGTCGGCGATCGCCTGAGCCTCCTCCGTCTTGGGCGCCTGGCCCATCGCGAAGGACTTCACGAGGTCGTACTGGGGGCGGCGCTTGAAGTACGTCGTGCCCTTCTTGCCGATGGTGACGATCTTCGCCTTGACGCCCTGCGCCTCGAGCTCGGCGACGCGCTCCTCCGTCTTCTTGATGATGAAGTTGTTGAAGCCGCCGCACAGGCCGCGGTCGCCGGTGCAGAGGAGGAGGAGGACCGTCTTCACGGGGCGCACCGCGCACAGGGGCACGTCCACGTCCTCGCCCGCGAGGCGCGTGTTGATGGCGAAGAGCACCTTCACGAGCGACTCGGAAAACGGACGCGCGTTGATGACGGCGTCCTGCGCGCGGCGCACCTTCGCCGCCGCCACGAGCTTCATCGCCGAGGTGATCTTCTTCGTGGAGTTCACGGACGCGATGCGATCACGCATCTCCTTCTGGGACGCGTTGTGCACCTGCGGCGTTTCGAGAAAAAGGGGTGACCGGATCGAGGACGTCAGATCGGCGCGAGACACGCGAAGAAGAAACACACGCGAAAATCTCGAAACGTTTTTTCGCTTTTTCGCCGCCCGTGACTCAGGAAACCAGGGTTTGGCGCGTCGGGTCCGAGTGCCACGGCGTCCCAAACGGCAGCGAGTGGATAAAGAGCCGGTCGAGGCGCGACCGCGCGCTTCGCGCGGACGTGCGCCGGGTCGCGCGCGAGGGGACGGGCGTCCGACGCGCGCCGCGCTCGCCGCGACGACCGCGGCGCGCGGCGCGGCGTGCGCCGACGGGATCCCGCGGTCGCCTCGGCTCGCACGCGCGGCGATCCGGGGGCATATCCTCTCCGCACGCGACACGCGCTGGACCCTGGATCGGTGCGATGGCTCGCGTTTTTCGTCGACCAGTCGCGCGATCCGGTGCCGCCGCGCGCGCGCGGGGTCGACGCGCCGACGACGCCGGAGACGCGCGCGCGTTCCGATCGAGAGGCGCGCGGGGACGCGCGCGCGTTCGCGCGATAGTGGCGCTGCTGGCGTCTGCCGCTGGGGCTCGGTGCGGGCGGGCGCATCGCCGGTGTTCGTACCTGGAGGGTGGCGCGGCCGCCGGACACCTTCTTGGGCGCGACCGCGGAGACGCGGGTGCCCTTGAAGGCGGACTTGTTCGCGCCGACGAGGGCGGGCGTGACAGCGGCCATAGACATGGTAACGGCAGCCATTGCGAAGTCGGGTGTGACTTGCGGGTGTGAGGTGCGTGCGGGTATGCCGGGCGAGGCGCACGCGGGGTCGTAAATCGCGCTCGCGAAACGGGAACCGAAAAAAACTCGTCGAGAAACCGACGAGTGCCTGAGAGGCTCACAACTCCGCGACGGATTCGGTGGGATAAGCGCGAGAGAAGTTGCGCGGGGATCGGGGAAAAGCCGGGAGTCAGGGGAATCGAAGTTCGTTTTGGTTTTTTTCGTTTGGCATTTTCTTGATTTCGCCCGACGATGCGCGAAACGGTATGCGATTTCAGTCATTCGAAAAGGAATAAATGCGCACTCGACACCGTTGCGAAAAACCCGAATTCCCAACGCGAAGACTCCCAGTGCCACCGAAGCAGTACGGGTTTGGTGCTCGATGCGGGTCGGGAGAAACGGCGCGCGTGTTTCGAAACAAGGTCCGCGCTGCTTCCTGCTTCGGGACGGGCCCGGTCACTTTCGCCGCTGCGGCGCCTCGCGTGGAGCGAGCCCCCCCCCCGGCCACTCTCGCGCCGCGCCGCGCGCATCGCCCGTCGCGACGAGCGCCTCGTGCGGATTCGAGCTCCCGCGGAGAGAGAGTCGCGATGTCCGCCGCTCTAGGTACGTTCGCGGCTCGACGCGTGCGGAGTGCCCACCGCCGACGACGACGTGGAGCGCGCGCGCGATCCCGTTCGTCGCCCTCCGTCGCGGGCCACGCCGCGCCCACCGCCGTCGACGCGCGCCCTCGCCGCCGCCAATCACGCGTCACTCACCGCGCGTTCCGGATCGCTTCCCACTCCGCGGCGTCGCCTCGTCTCCCGCGTCGCAGCCGCGCTCCGCGCGTTCCGCGCCGCGCCCGCGCCCATCGATAAGTACGTGTTCCTGCGCCGGCTGCAGAGCGAAAACGCGGATTCGTTTTACAGACTGCTCATGACCAACGCGATGGAGATCATGCCCTTCGTGTACACGCCCACGGTGGGCGAGGCGTGCGAGACGTACCACCGCCTGCCCATCCGCACGAACGGCGTCTACATCACCGCGGACGACGCGGGCGCCGTCGGCGCCGCGCTGCGCGCGCGCGCGCCGCGCCATCTGACGATGCGAAGCGACGTCGGCGGCGGCGGGGGTAACTTCGACGCGGCGCGCTCCGGGGCGCCGCGCGACGGGTCCTCGGACGGCGTGAAAGTCGCGGTGGTGACGGACGGCGAGCGCATTTTGGGGTTGGGCGACCTGGGCGCCGGCGGCATGGCCATCGCCGAGGGCAAAATCCTGCTCTACACCGTGTGCGCGGGCGTCGATCCGAAACAGTGCCTCCCGGTGTGCCTGGACGTCGGCACCGACAACGAGGCGCTTCTGGAGGACCCTTCGTACCGCGGCTTGCGCCGGCGGCGCCTGCGCGGCGACGCGTACGACGCGCTGGTGGAGGAGTTCATGGCGGAGATGCGATCGTGGCAGCCGCGCTGTCTGGTGCAGTTCGAGGATTTCGGGAACCAGAACGCGTTCCGTCTCCTCAAGCGGTTCCGCGCCGAGCAGCCGTGTTTCAACGACGACATCCAAGGCACGGCGTGCGTCGCGTTGGCGGGGTTGCTGAGCGCGTCGCGCGCGGGCGACGTGCCCGACCTCGGCGACCAGACGTTCCTGTTCTACGGCGCGGGCGAGGCGGGCGTCGGCATCGGCGAGCTCATCGCGATGTGCCTGACGAAGCGGTTCGGGTTGACGCACGAAGAGGCGATGCGTCGGTGCTTCTTCATGGACAGCAAAGGGCTGGTCACGGCGGCGCGGCGCGACCGCGGCGACTTCGCGCGGCAGACGCACAAGATCCCGTTCGCGCACGCGGGGGTCGAGCCGGCGGGGTCTTTACTGGAGGCGATCGAGACGATCAAGCCGACGGCTTTGATCGGGGTGTCCACGATCGCGGGCGCGTTCGACGAGGCGGTGCTGCGGAAGATGGCGGAACTGAACCCGCGCCCCGTCGTCATGCCCCTGAGCAACCCCACGCGCAACGCTGAGTGCACGTTCGAAGACGCCGTGCGATGCACGGACGGAAACGTCGCGTTCGCGTCGGGTTCGCCGTTCGAGAAGATGACGTTCAACGGCACGACTTTGTATCCGGCGCAGGCGAACAACGCGTATGTGTTCCCCGCGCTCGGCCACGCCGCGGTGCTGGCGGGCGCGCGGGAGATCAGCGACGACGTGTTCCTCTCCGCCGCGGAATCGCTCGCCGTCATGACTTCGGAGGACGAGCTGCGCGCGGGGAAGCTGTTTCCCGACTTCGACGCGATCCAGGAAACGTCCGCCGCGCTCACGGCGATGGTGTGCGAGAAACTCGAGCAGAACGGGCAGGGGCGGAAGCCGCCGGGGGTCACGGACTGGCGCGCGTACGTGGACAGCGAGTTCTACCGGCCGCCGGAGGAAGCCGCGACGCGCGCGAAGCTGTGACGACGCGGAATCTCGTAATAGTACATAACATCGTCAATTCGCGTGACAACGAAAGCCGTGTCTCTCGATTGCACAACGACGAGAGGGCCACACCGCGTCGCGCGCGATTCTGTCCGACGGTCGCGCCCCACCGGATACGCGCGCGTCCGTTCGCGCGCGCGGCGCCGAGCCGGATGCGACCCGAGAGGTGACGACCGTCGGCAAACCGGTCGCTCCTCCTCGGCGGGGCCCGCCGTGACCTCTCTTCGAGATGGGTGCCGTGGAGAGCCGCCTGTCCGGCGCCGGTTCCCCGGCCGACGGCGCGCGCGACGACGAGCCGCACGACGCGTGGGCGACGTCCACGTCCGCGAACCGCCGCGGGTCCGCTCGCGCGCGCGGCGCTTCCGGAACGCGCGGGTCCGAGTCTGCCGCCGCCGCGCGGTTCGCGTCGCCGTTCCGCGCGCTCAGCGTTTCTCTCCTGTCATACCTCCGCGCCGCGAAGGCGACGGCGTCCAACGCCGCCGTCGGCGGCTTCGGCTTCGCTCCGTCTCTCTCGACGTCTCTCGTCTCGCGTCTCCTGAGACGGTCCGACGCGGCGCGAGCGGTCGCGCTCGCGGCGGGAGCGGCGCACGGGCGCAGCGGCGAGTCGTACCTCGCCAAGCCGACCTCGCTGCACGAGCGCGTGCTGGCGTTCCAGTACGAGTCGCCCGTCGCGCTCGGCGCGGACGCGCCCGGGTACGACCACCCCGGGTACCTGCGAAGTCTCCGCGAGGCGAGCCGTACGCTGAACGAGACGCACAACGCGTCGCGACCCGGCTCGGTGTTGACCGTGGTCATCGCGCCGACGCCGCCGGACGAAAAAGAGACGGCGTCGTTCCCGTCGCACCTCTTCGGCGGCGACGCCCGCGTGCGGACGTTCGAGTGCCAGTGGGAGTGGCCCCGATCCGCGGAGGTGCTCCCCATTGACACCATCCTGCCTCTGTGCGCGGCGATGCACGAGTGGCTGGGCGGGGACGAGTCGCGCGCGGTGTGCCTCCACGCGAGGGGCGGTTTCGAGTCCGGAACCGCTTCGCTGCTCCGCTTCCTGACCGCGTGCTACCTGTGCTACGCCGGCGAGCACGCGTCCGCCGCGGACGCGCTCGCGGCGGTGAGCTCGGCGCCGCCCGGGTGGGTCGCCGGGCGCGCGCGGCGCGACGCGCGCGGCGGCGGCGAGACCCTCGGCGCGAGCGCGCCGCGCGCCGTTCCGTCCGCGGGATCCGCCATCCGCCGCGGGTTCTCGTACCTGGCGTCGCCCGCGCGACCGCGGCGCTCGGAGTCTGTTCGAAGCGACGGAAGCGAGGTGGCCACCGCCGCGCAGCGCCGGTACTTGAGCTGGCTGATGGCGGCGGCGGAAGACCCGGTCGAAACGCGCGCGCCCGGAACGAACGCCGCGGCGGGCGACGACTGGTATCGCGACGCGGAGCGCGTCGTCCGAAGGCGTCGGCTCGCCGGCTCGCGAAGGAACGTGGCGGCGCGTCTGCGTCGCGTGACGCTGTCTTACGCGGTGCCTTTTTCGCCGTCGCCGGCGGGTGTGGGTCCCTTTACTTCGCAACACTCCGCCGCCGAGGCTGGCGGGTTCCGGCCATACGCGCTGGCGCACCGCGGCGGCGCGCTGGTGGGGGTGAGCTTCGGCGCGGACGGGTCTCCGCCGCGGCGGTTCGAGGTCGGCGGCGACGGGGACGGACCCGCGGCCCGGATCGAGCTGCGCCTGCGGAGCGTCGTCGCGAGGTCGGAAGATCTCCCTCGGGACGACTCCGCCGACGGCGCGATCGTCTCCGACGACGTGACCGTGTCGCTGTACCACTGGACCGGCGACCAGTTCGCGGACGAGTCGAGTCCGTTCGCGACGTTCGCGTTCCACACCGGGTTTCTCGAGCCGGGCGCGACGCGCGTCTCCGGGCGACACCTCGACCGCGCGAGAGGATCGGCGCGCGCGCTTCCCGAGTCGTCGTTCGCCTTCGAGCTTGATCTGGAAGCGATCGAGTCGAGTCCAGCGGCGACGGGTCGACGGAGCCACGGCTCCGACGCCGAAGAGGAGGACGAGTTCCACGAAGCGCCCGGGTCTTTGCCGGAGTCGCCCGCGTCGCCGGCGCGGCGGGGAGGCGCGTTCGGCGCGTTCGGCGCGACGGTCGATTCGGAGCGCGCGGAACGCGAAACGACGCGCGACCTCGCCGCGACCGCGCTCGACGACGCGTACGCGTCCGCGCGCCGTCTCCTCGAAGCGCGCGCGGCGTCGGCGGCGCACGTTTTGGGCCGAGACGGAACCGTTTCCGAGTCGCGTCTCGGATCCGAACCGCGAGAAAAAGAAACCGCGCGCGGCTCGGTGGAAGAGCCTCCCTCCAGGCGTCCCGCCGAAGGGGACCCCGCCGCGGGTCTTCCGGAAGCGACGACAAAGAAAACAGCGCGCGTCGACTCGTCACGCGACGAGCCGGCGGTCGTCGCGGAGCCATCGAGGAGTCACGAACCGGACGCGCGCGCGTCCGGTTCGGAAACGGAGAAGACGCCGTTCGCCGCGCCCGCGAGACCGCCGCCGCCGCCGCCGCCGCCGCCGCCGCCTCCGCCTCCCACTCTGCCGCGCGCCAGAGGCTCGATTCCTCCCCCGCCCCCGCCCCCGCCGCCACCCGTGCGGATCAAGGGAAATCCACCGCCCCCACCGCCCCCCCCGCCGCCGGGAATCGGTTCGGGCGTGCGCTCGCCTCCGCCGCCGCCACCGCCGCCGCCGCCGCCGGGAGGCGCGCCGACTGGTTTCAGGCGCGCCGCGCCGCGCGCCCCGGCTTTGCGGCGCGTCTTTTGGGATAAGGTGACGCACACACGCGGGACCTGGTGGGAGGACCTCCCGAGCGACGATCCCGCGGTCGCCGCTGGCGCGAAGGACGCGAAGGAGCTTTTGTCGTCGTCCCGTGATCGAGGCGCCGGGTCCAGCGCGCTTGGTCCCGCGCTCGACGCCGCGCTTCGAAAGGCTTTCGCCGCCGCCCAGCCCGCTTCGCGGCGACGCGGCGGCGGCGGCGGCGACGCCGCGGCGACGCCGCGGCGAGGCGCCGCCGGCGGATCCTTGCGGGTCGTCTCCGTGCAGAGAGCCAACAACGTCTCCATCGCTTTGGCGCGTCTTCGCGTCGAGGACGAGCGCGGCGAGACGCGCGCGCCCGCGCACGAGGCGCTGGCGCGCGCCGCGGCTTCTGGAAACTCCCGCGGCGCGCTCGACGCAGACACCGTCGCCGCGTTGCTCGCCGCGGCACCGACGGAGGAGGAGACGCGTGCGTTCACGAGAGCGTTCCCGACGACCGACGACTCGGACGACTCGCTGGCTTCCCTGCCCGACCCCGAGCGGTTCCTGTGCCTCATGGCGCGCGTGCCCCGCGTCCGCGAGAAGCTCGCGGCGGCGGCGTTCGTCGCCGAGTTCGACGAGACCGCCGGCTCCGTCGCCGCCGCGCTCGAGACGGTGCGCGTCGCGTGCGACGAGGTTCGGCGCTCGAAGCAGCTCAAGGCCGTGCTGGCCGCGGCGCTCGCCGCCGGGAACGTGCTCAACGAAGGCACGCCGCGGGGCGACGCCGCCGGGTTCACGCTGGACTCCCTGCACAAGCTCGCCGACGTCAAGTGCGCGGGACGAGCGCGAGACGACGGCGCCGCCGCGGAGCGCGGATTCGGCGGCTCGTTGCTCGACTTCGTCGTCGCCGCGGCGGACGCGCGACTGAAAGGGCGCGGCGTCGTTTTCGGCTTCGGCTTCGTCGACGTCGAAGCCGAAAACGACGACGAAGACGAAGACTCGAACGAGATTTCGTCTCGCTTCTCCCTCGCCGCCGAGCTCGGCGCGTGCGAGGCCGCCTCGCGGTGGTCGCGCGCCGACCTGGCCTCGGCGCTGGCGCGCGTCGAGCTCGGCGCTCGGCACGCGGCGGCTGAGGCGGAGGGGGCCCGCGACGCCGCCGCCGCGTTGGAGCGCTCGCGCGGCGTTACCCTAAACCCGCCCGATGCGCTGGTCGACTTGCGCCGGTGCGAGGCGACGTTCGCGCGCTTCGTCGATGACTCCAAGCCCCGAAGGCGCGCGCTGAGCGCACTCGCAGAGTACGTGGACGAGAAGTTCCACGCGCTGTGCGCGTACGTGGGCGAGGGCGGCGGGGACGGGACGCGCGCCGAGAGCGCGCGACCCGAGACGCAGAAAGAAATCGGCCCCGGTCGCGACGTCTCGGAGCTTTTCGGCGGGCTCTGGGCCTTCGCCGCGAGCGTCGACGCGGCGCGCGAGCGGCGGCTCGCGCGCGCCGCCGAGGCGCGCGCCGCGAAGAAGGACAGACGCGACGGAGAGAGCGGCGACGCGTAGCGAGGCGAGCGTAGATAGTAGAGTGCGGTACGTAGACTGTACGAATAGCATCTCGCGTCGTTCGAGACGAAAACACGCGCGCTCCGAACAGCTCGTTCTCCGCACGACGCGTCTCGTCCGTGTCACGTCGTCAGTCGGGAGTGTTCGCGAACATGTCTTCCCACCGGAACCGGCGTCGATGGTTGCAATAGCCCTCGGGTTTCTTTTCCAGGTACTTCTGGTGCGCCTCGTGCGCCGGGTAGAACGTCGTCGCGTCCTCGACGCGCGTCGCGACGGTTCCGTTGGCGTATTGGTACTTCGTGATCGCGCCCGCGTCCAGCGCGCCCTGCACTCTCCGCACCACCTTCTCCGCGGTTTCCCGTTGCGTCTGGTCGTGCACGAAGATCACCGACGCGTACTGCGAGCCGGCGTCGTTTCCCTGGCGGTTCAACGTCGTGGGGTCGTGGAACGTGAAGAGGTGCGACACGAGATCTTCGTACGTGGTCTTACTCGCGTCGTACCGAATCTGACACACCTCGACGTGCCCCGTCTTCCCCGAGCACACCTCTCGGTACGTGGGGTCGGGTTTCGTGCCGGGAGGACCCATGAACCCGACCGCCGTGGCGAGCACAGCCCCGTCGCCGTTCGTCTTCCAGTCTTCCCCGAAGTGCTTCGCGTACCATTTCTCGGTCCCCCAGTAACAACCGGCGCCAACAGTGACTGTCTCGCCCTCGGCCATCGCCGCGAACTGCTTGGCGCTCTCGTGGCGCACGGGCCAACGCTCGGATCCGGAGAGCGCGTTGCCCATGGTGCGCCCGGGGGGAGCGCGCCTCGAAGTGCGCGCGGATGACCCTTTCGCGGGGATGGTTTTTGCTTTTGACACGTCGACGAAACGTCTGACAGTCATCGCCCGGGGTGCGAATGGCTAAAGTCAAAGATACAAAATGAATGTGGCGCGCGCCTACCCTCCCGCCGCGTGCGCAGCCACGCCCGAGCGTTCGGCAGCGCTCGTGCCGCCGACACGGGTCCCTCTCACGACTGCCGCCGCGACGCGCGCGGCGGGCTGCGGGCTTTTCCCCGCGAGCGCGTGCGTCAGGCCCACCACGGACGTGAACACGAGAAGCGCGTTTGCTTGGTGCGCGCTTCCGAGGCTCACCGGCACGTGCCACAGGAGCGTGGCGACGCCCAGCGCCACCTGCGCGCTCACCAGGCCCATGGTGGCGTGCAGACACACCCGTGCCCTTCTCGGGAGCAAATGCATGACGCGCCGGCTCGACGCGTGCGTCGCCGTCGTCGCGGCGAGCGTCGCCATCGCCAGCGCGCGGTGGTCAAACTGCACGGCGGCTGTGTTTTCGAAAAAGTTTCGCCAGCCCTTTTTCTCGTACGCGGACCAGTACTCGGCGGGGACGATCGCGCCGTCCATCAGCGGGAACGTGTTGTAGGCGCGGCCGGCGTCCAGGCCGGCGACGTACGCGCCGGACAGCGCGGTGACCGCGATCAAGCCCGCGAGCGGGAACGCCTTGGCGCGCAGCGACGCGGCGGCGGCGGCGGCGGCGCGCGTCGGCGGTTCCGTCCCGATTTTGTTCGCGGGAAAGAGCACCGAGAACGTCGTCCAGAGCATTGCGGCGTATATGGTGAACGCACCGGTGAGGTGCGTCGCGAGCCGGTACGGCGAGACGCGCGGGACGTCATGCGGGTTCTCCGCGTCCAAGGTGAGGCCGCTCTTGACCATCCACCAGCCGATCGCGCCCTGCGCGGCGCCCAGGCCGAAGAAAGAAAACAGACGCGCGCCGAGCGTCTTCGTGATCCACCCTTTCGCGAGGAACCCGCAAAGCGGCAGCGCAAAGTACACCCCCAGGCCGCGCCCCCACATCCTGTGCCCGTATTCCATCCAGTATATGAACTTGTACTCCTCGACGGTCATAGACGCGTTCGCCAGCTTGAACTCGGGCGACTCGCGGTACTTGGCGAACTCGCGCGCCCAGTCCTTCTCGGTGAGCGGAGGCGACTCCCACTGGAACTTCCAGTCCGTCATGGACAGACCCGAGCGCGTCAAACGCGTCACGCCGCCGAGAACCACCATGCTGAACACCCACGCGCACCCGCCCACCAGCCACGCGCCCACCGCGCGCTCGGCGAAGGCGCCGCCGGCGACGAGCGAAGGCGCCGCCGCCGCCGCCGCCGCCGACGCGGACGCCGACGCGGACGCCCGCAGCGGCGCCGCCGCGCTCGAGACAAACGCGCGTCTCGCGAGCGCCGCGAGCGGTGCGGCGGTCGCGGAGACCGCCGCCGGCGTCCGTCCCTGACCCCGCGTCGGTGCGCACGTCGCTCTCGCGAAGGACGCCGCGAACGGTACAGCCGCGCGCCGCGCGGCGGCGACGGCGTCCGCGGCGGCGGCGGAGGCGGCGTTCGCGATGCCTCTCGGCGCGCGTCCCGTCCCGAGGCGCGCGAGGGAGGGGGCGGCGCTCGCGAACGAGGCGGTGACCGTAGATCGCATCGCAGCGCTCACCGCGGGGCTCGACTGCGTCCCCGCCGCGCGCGCGGCGTGGCTCGCGAACGCCGCGAGGGCCGAGCGCGCGACCGTCATCGCGGCACCGCGCGCGTGACTGACAGGTGACGTCACCGAGGAAAACGCAGATCTCCCGCGCTTCGCGTCGGTGTGAACGCGGCGAGAGCTCTCGGGTCTGAATCCGGATCTGCTCCGCGCGTCGTCTCGCGGGCGTCCCGGCGCGACGACGCCGCCGTCCGTGCTCGCGCGAATCCGCGTCTGCGCGCGCGCGGAAGTGACGGTAAGTTCTGATGAAAGGCGAACAGCAGACTGTCAGATGAAAAAACGAGTCATGTCGATCGACACGGACGGCGTTCCGCGCGCCTCACGGACTTCCTCCCCTCTCTACTCTTAGCACGCACGCGCGCTCCCCCTCGCTCAGCGCGCAAGGCCTCGAGACGCGCACGCCGAACGTGGCGTGCGTCGTCGCCGGAAACCAAGGCACGCCGTCCACCGAGCAGCACGTGGCGGTGGCGAGGTCCGGCGCGCGCTCCGCGGCGAAGAGCGAGACGTACAGACACCGCGTCGTGCGGAGCTCGCGTACTTCGCGTACTCCGTCGGCGGCGTCTCCGTCGCCGCCATCGCTCGTCTCTTCCCAGCCCCACCCCACGTCGCCGTGGTCGTACGCCATCGCGCGGAGCATGCGGCTCGCGGCGCGCGCGGGGTCCCGGGAGAGGTACAGCGAGGAAGAAACCCCCGCGCGCAAAAGTTTCCTCGCCGTGGTCTCGTCGCCGTTGCGGTCGCGAAGCGACTGGAGCAGCTTCTCGCGGTCGGGGACGAACGGACGCAACACGCGGTACGACGCGAGCGTACGGCACGCGTGTCGCACGTGAGACAGGTCCGCGGAGCTCAGCGTTCGCGCTCGGGAGTGTCCCGCGCTTCTCGAGGACGCGCCGTCGTCGTCGTCTCTGGGAGAGCTCGCGTGCAGCCACGCCAACGGGGGCGTCGTGTACTTCCGGCAGAGCTCTTCACATTGCTTTTCGATGTCCGCGACCAACCTCTCTTCTCTCCCCGCGCCCGAGGTCCTATGGTCGGTGCGCAAGGACGCGAGAATGCCTCGCTTCCACCACGCGTGCTCTGTCGCGTCCAGCCAGCCGCGCCACTGGTCCCCCAGCCAGTGCGCGCGGCTCCGGCCGACCTGCCGCGTCCAGGGAAGCCATCCGCGTGGCATGCGGAATGTCGACCCGGGGCGTCCCGGCAAATTTTTCCGTTCAAGCAAAAAGCAACAACACGACTCTCATCACATCTGGGAAGCCTCGACACGAGGCTTCCCGTCGAACACGAGGCCGCGGCTGCGTCGCCACAAGCGCGGGCGCTGCCCCGCTGCGCTCTCCGGCGACCCGGTTCGCCATGGATTTCATTCGCCACAGGGGCGCGGACGAGGAGGTGGACGACGCGCGGCCACCGACTCTCACCCCGGGAACGAAAAACGCCATGGACCATCTCGCGGACGTTTTGTCGAACGTCGAGCTCAGAGGGGACACTCCCCCGTCGCGAGCGGATGGGCCCGCGCCGAGGGCCACGAGGGCCACCCCACCACGCACCGCCGCTGTCGGCGCGGCTTTGGCGTACGCGCAGCGTGCCACCGCGTCGCGCACGAGCGTGGCGTCGCCGGTGCGTCGCTCGCCGCGCAGGGCGCCTCCGCACACGCCGCCGGCCGTCGACGCGGACGAGAGCGCCCATCTCCTCGCCGGCGTCCTCGCGAAAGCCGCGGCGTCGCCCCTGCCCCTTTCTTCCGAGCCGCCTTCGTCACCGCGAGGACGGTCGAGGACAGAGGCGAAGCGCGACGCGGTCAGGCCGAAGCTCGTGGTGCGGTACAAACGCGAGACCGTCGCGGCGGCGGCGGGCGTCGCGGCGGCGTCGTCGGCCGGCGCCTCCGCCTCCGCCTCCGCCTCGGCTTCGTTCGCGTCGGCGGCGGCGTCGTTCGCCTCCGACGACGCGTCGGACGCGACGGCCGCGACGGACGCGACGACGAGGAAACCGGCACTGTCATCGTCCGTCGCCTCCGTGGCATCTTCGTCGGCCGCGTCTTCCGTTCCCTTTCGCGAAGCCTCGAGCTTCGCTCCGTCGGAGCCGGAGTCGGAGTCGGAATTGGAAAAAGGCACCCTCCGAGAATCAGAAAAACCGAACCGGCGCGGCGCCGAGCTCCGCGCGTCTCTGCCGCACTCGACGCCGACACGCAAGGCCCGCTCGAAGCGCGACACGAGGCTTCCAGCGGACACGTCGCGCCTCAGCGCGTTCGCGCAGTTCCGCGAGCAGCGTCGCTCGGCGCTCGCGGAGAAGGAAAAGTCGAAGCGGGCGCAAAGAAAAAGCCGAGGCGCAGACGACGCGGAGGTGAACTCGCTGGCGGATGCGCTCGCGGCGGGCGTGACCCTCGGGACGCCCTCGCGGCGCACGCCGGCGCGCGCGCTCGCGCAGCCGGACGCGAGCGTCGGGAAAGTGGGGTTGTGTTACTCCGACATCATGGAGCTCCACGCGGGCCCGGCTCACCACTTCGAGCGCCCGGCGAGGCACGCCGAGGTGGTGGAGCGGTTCAAACGACGCGGGCTGGAGCTGCGGTGCGAGTCCATCGAGGCTCGCCCGGCGACGGACGCCGAGCTCCTCCTCGTGCACAGCCCCGCGCACTTGTACGCCGTCAAGACCGCGTTCGACGCCGCCTCCGAGGAGAAAGTTCAGGGCGAGGGCGACATTTACTGGACGAAGCACACGGAGACGTGCGCGAGGGTCGCCGCCGGATCGGCCGCCGCCGCGGCGCTGGCTGTGGCGTCCGGCGAGCTGCACCGCGCGTTCGCGGTGGTGCGCCCGCCGGGGCACCACGCGGAGTGCGCGCGCGCCATGGGCTTCTGCTTCTTCAACAACACGGTGGTTGCGGCGCGCGCCGCGCTCCGCGCGTACCCGGAGCGGGTCCGTAAGGTGCTGCTGGTGGACTGGGACGTGCACCACGGGAACGGCATCCAGGACGTGACGTTCGAAGACGACGCCATCATGTACGTCAGTTTGCACCGAAAGCAACCGGGGTTCTACCCCGAAACCGGCGACGCGGACGAGATCGGGCGTGGACGCGGGCGCGGGTTCAACGTCAACGTCCCGTGGCCTGAGAAAGGTTTGTCCGACGCCGATTACCTCGCCGCGTTCGATCTTCTCGTCGAGCCCGTGGCGACGGCGTTCGCGCCCGACCTGGTGATCGTCGCCGCCGGGTACGACGCCGCGGAGGGCGACCCGCTGGGGGGCATGAAAGTGTCGGACCAGGGGTACGCGCTGATGACGGAGCGCCTCGCGAAGCTGGCGGGGGGGAAACTGGTGTGCGCGCTCGAGGGCGGCTACGGCCTCGCCGCCACCGCCAACGCGGCGGCGGCGACGCTCTCCGCGATGCTTGGATTCAAGACGCCGCCGCTGGGGAGTCGCCGAAGGCCGAGGCGCGGCACGGTGGCGCTTCTGCGTTCGATCTGCGCCGGCGATCTCGCGGAGTGCTGGCCGGTGCTGCGCTCGCCGGAGCACCTCGAGAAGCTGCGGGAGGCGGGAGGCGGGGGAACGCCCCTCGGGAAAGGCGAAGAAGAAGCGGACGAGCCGACGCGTTCGTCGTGGAAGAGCCTCGTCGGCGGAGCGCGGCCGACGGTGACCGCCGTCCCGGTCCCGGCGACGCCGCTGAGACGCGCCGCGACGCCGACGTAGCGTCGCGTCACACGTAGGGCGCGTGGAACATACGCGGCGCGGTTTTAAAGACCACTCGGGTGTGTCGTTCATGATACGTACGTGACGTACAAAGGTGTACTCCTTTCGGCGTCGCGCGCGCGCCTCGGAAAAGAAAAACCGCTCCTCTTTTATTACGTAGAGGTATTTTTATTTCGCGCCGAAGACGTTTCCGTCGTACGACGGCACGAACAGAGCGCCGTGCCCGACCCCGCCCAGACTCGCCCTGCTCTCCTCCGTGTTCGGCAAGCCCCGGCCGACAGCCTCGTCGCGCGCGGCGTCCAGGCCGGGCACGAGTGCGGCGTAGCACGCCGAGCAGGTGATGCGTCCGGAGTTCCAGGGGTCGAGCTTCAGGACCAGCTTCTCGACCTGCGCGTCGGTGAGATCGGGCCGCGCCCGCGCGCACGTCTCGGCGAACTGCGCTTCGCTCATGAACCCGTCGTTCAGCACACCGAGCGCGCGCAGCGTCTCCGCGACCGGCGCGAGCGCGTCTTCGTGCGCGCAGAGGCCGTGGAACAGCAGCGTCTGCACGAAGTCCTTGTACGGCAAACGCGGGCGCGCGCGTTTTCTCGCCTCCGCCTCGAGGTCGGCGACGGACCTGCGTCGCGTGCCGACTGTTTTGTTCGCCTCGACCAACCGCGTGAGCTCCTCGTCGTAGGACGCGCGCTCGTTCGCCCTCTGCGCCTCGCGCACGGCGGCGACGACGCCCGCCATCTCGCGCCCGCCGTACATGAACCGGCACATATCGAGCCACTCCTCGTCGTACAGGTCGCCCGCCTTCTTCTCGGCGTACGCGGCGCGCGCCTGCTCGTCGGACGCCTTCCCGCCCAGCCGCGAGCGCACGTACGACCGCAGCAGCTCCTCGATGGTGTCCGTCACCATGCGCTGCTCCTGGAAGTACTCCTCGTCGAGGACGTTGCGCGTGATGCGGTCGAACACCGCCATCTCGCAGTCGACGCCGGCGAACCGCTCGGTCGCCGCCGCGATGCTCTCCGCCCACTCAGCGATCACCGCCTTCACGCCAAACTTGTGGTTCAGAAACGTGTACACGTGCTCGCGCATCGTCTCGCGGGGCTTCTTGTGCTTCGCCTGCCTCGCGTCGTTCGCCACCTTCGCGGCGACGATCTCCTCCACCACCTCGCGGAGCTGCTTCAGCGTCCAGGGGCGCGCCGACGCCACCGTCGCCGACGAAGCCGCGCTGGGCGGGTCCCGGCGGAAATCCGGCGCCAAGGAATATTTCCCGGCGCGGGCGTCGAGCGGCTCCGAGCCGGAGCCGCGCGCGCTCCCCGGCGACTCGCCGCCCTTCCCGAAGGAGCCGCGCCGGGCGCGCGTGGACGCCGAAAGCGCCGACCCGGGGCGAACCGAGCGCGCGCGTTCGTGGGAGCCGGTGTCGCCGAACGCGGGGAGCTGTTTCGGTCTGGGCGACGCGGCGGCGGCGGTCATCGAAACCGTCAGCGACTTGTCCGGTCCGAACTGACCGGCGCCGCCGCGCCCCAGCCCGCGCGCGGCGGCGGCGGCGGCGGCGGTGCTGGCGGTGTCGACGGCCCACCGGGGGGGTGGCTTGTTCTCGGCGAACAGAGCGTCGAAGGGGGTGGTGGTCGGTCGGGCTCGGGCTCGGGCTCCCGTTCGAGCGCTGCGATTGGACGAAACGCCCAACGCGGATCGCGTCGCCGGCGACGCCGTGGACGGCGCCACCGGCGACCTCTCCGCCGGGTCCCTCGCGCTGTTCGACGCGAGCCTCGTCGTCGGCGACTTTTGAGTCACGGCCGCGCTTTCCGCGGCGGCCACGTCCGCGTCGCGGCCACGCCGCGCTTCTCGCAGGCCGAATCTCGCCGGCGAGTGGTCGCTGGCGGACTCGCTCGCCGAGTCCGCCGCGGGCGAGCCCGGGTCCGAGTCGTACGAGGGCATCGCCTCAGGGGGCGGGCGGTACTCCAGCCGAGCCTCCAGCCGCCTCGAGGCCTCGCGGCGCTTCGCCTCCTCGGCGTCGACGAGGCTCCGAGATGAAGCGCCGAACGCGGTCGCGGTTCGATCCGAACGCGGCGTGCGCGTGGATTTCTCCGCGACGAGTGGGCTTTCTCCGGCGTCGCGCTTCGTCGAAGTCGGCGAAGGCGCGCGCGCCGGCGCGCGCGCCGCCGCGTCGAGGACAAACCCCGGTTCGCCGCCGAGACCCGGCGTGCTGAGACGCGCGGACTCGCGCGCCTTCGCGGACGCGATCGCCTCTCGGCTCAGCCGCTCGGCGCGCGCGGCGCGCTCGCGCGCGTCGGTCAGCTCCTTCGCGAGCTCGTCGCGCTCCTCGGCGGCGCGTCGCAACTCCGCCTCCGTGTTTTTGGCGACGGCGTAGAGCTCCGCCATGGACGCCTCGGCGCGGGCGCGCGCGGCGGCGGCGCGCCGGTCGGCGTCCACGGCGTCCGCGGCGTCCCGCCTCGCGCGGAGCGCGAGGTCCCGCCAGTCGTCGCAGATGTCGCTGAAGATGTCCTTGACCGCCTCGAGGATGGCGCCCGCGTCGGGCGCTTCGCTCCGCTTCAGGAGGTCGACGACGCCGTCGAACGCCAGCAGGTACAGATCGCGTTTCGTGCGCAGCAAGAGCGCGCCGCGGGCGGCTTCGTCGTCCAGGTCGGACGCCTCGCGGCGCGCGGCGGTGACGATTTCCTGAGTTCGCGAGACGTTCGGAGCGACGGACGCGCGGAGGACGCGGTGGCGGGACGGTCAGCGTCTGCGTTCGTAGACGGAGGCGTTCGCCGAGAGGCGGATTCGCGCGGCGAGGAATGAATTGCGCGTGCGACGTTCGGGATTCCGCGGAAACGGGTGGCGAGCGAACGCGCCCGACGGATGACATACCTCGACGCGCGCCTCCGTCTCCGCGGACCAGTCCTCAGTGTCAATGAGCTCCCCGTCGGGACCCTTGGTGGCCCGGAACGCGTCGTACATGATGCGCGCCGCCTCCACCTCCTCCGAGGCGAAGGGTGCGTCCGAGCCACCCTCGCGTCCGATTTTGATCGGCGACTTTGAAGCCGGCGACTCGGCGGGACGATCCCCGGCGAAAGCCGCGGTGCCGATCCGCCAGTGCTCCACGGTCTCAAACAGGCGCGACTCGAGCGCCTCGCGCGTCTCCCGCGAGCTCGAGCCGGGAGTCGGCATCTTCGACGACCGCCCGGGCGAAATTGGCGCGTCGAAGGAGTGAACGCGCTCGGGCGCGCCGAACGGCGTTTCGCCGATCGCGACTGGCGATTTCTGGCAGTTTTTCGATCGATCAGGGGAAAAGTATCTAAAGCGCGTTCCGACAGCTGCGTCTCACCGACCCCCCCTCACACGTACGTCTCCGTCTCACCCCAGGCGTTCCGCGCGGCGAGCCCGCTCTTCATCCGGCGCGCGAGCTCAGTGCGCAGCGCCTCGCGCTTCTCGCGCTGCTGTTCCTCGGACAGGACCGCGTCCGCGCGCGCGGCGCGCGCGGCTTTGCCGATCGCGGGAAGCGCGTTTTCCTTTTCCTTCGGGTCCCCCGCCTTCCGCGCGCCTGCGGCGGCGGCGACGACGACCGCGCGGGTCCTGGCTTCGTGCGCGGCGAGCTCGCGCTGGCGCTCGGCGGCTTTGCGCGCGACCAACATGCCCCTCTGCTCGGCCACGAAGCGGCGCTTGCGCTCCAGGGTCTCGGCGTCTTCGAGGCCCGCGGCGGCGACGGCGGCGGCGGTCGCCTCCGCCGCGGCAATCGCCGCGCGCGCCGCCGCCGCGTCCGCGCGCCGCTTCAGGTCCAGCTGCTTCTCGATCACGAGCGCCTTCTGCGCTGCGGCGGCCGCGACCGCCGCCTCACGCACGGCGCGCCTGTCCGTTTCCGGAGACGCCGCCGACGCGCGTAAATTCGCGGCTTTCCGGTACCCCGCGCCTCGCGGCGCGCCGGCGCGCGCGACGCGCAGCGGGGGCAAAGACGCGAGGGACGTCAAACGGCCGGACGACCCGGAACGAACGACCGCGCGCGACTCGGTCGCGCTCGAGGAATCTCGATCGCTCTCGATCGCCGACACCCCCAGCGGCGCTTTCGCCGGTCCGAGCCTGTCGGCGACCGACGCGACCGCGGCGCCCTTTGCTTTTTCCGGCGACGAGGCGACGTCCGGGAGCGCCTTTTCCGGCGGAGTCGTCGGCTTCGGAGGCGCCGTCGCCTCCGCGATCGCCTCGATCGTCCCGACCGCGACAGCCTCCTCCACGTCGCGCCCCGCCGCGAACGGCGCCTCCTCGGAACCCTCGGTGTTCTCCGCGTCGATCCTCGCGGCCGCATCACGCGTCGACGCTTCGTCTTTCGCGTCGATCGCGCCGCCCTCCTCCAGCTCGCGCCGCGCCTCCGCCTCCGCCTCCAGGCTCAGCGCCAGAGCCCGCTCGAGCTCCAGGCGCTCGCGCTCGAGCGCCGCCGCCTCCGCCGCGGCCGCCCCGACGGAGCGTTCGAGCGCCGTTCTCACGTCCGCGTCGAGCGCGGCGTCGGCGGCGCGTTCCATCTCTTCCTCGCGAGCCTTCTCGAGTCGCCGCGCCTCCGCCTCCGCCTCCGCCTCGGCGCGCGCGGCGGCGGAATCCTTCTCGAGCTGCGCGACGGACATCGCCACCGCTTGCTCGACGGCGCCGGCGTCGAACCCGTCGTCCGCCGAGATCTCCTCTTCGAACTCGGGCACGGGGGCGTTCCGCGCGGACTCGAGCTCAGACTCGGCGATCGCCTCGAGCTCGTGCGCCCGCAGAAGTCTCTCTTGGCGCTCGCGCTCAGCCTTGGCCACCGCGTCGCGCGCAAACTGCGCCGAAGACAACTTCAGCGCCCGTCGCAACGCGACGTCGTCGACGGCGACGTCCTCCTCCTCCTCCTCTTCTTCTTCCGCTTCTTCTCGCGAGGCGCGCCTCTCTGCCTGTACCCGTTCGAACTCTTCCTCCTCCGCAGCCTGTTCTTTCGCGCGTGCGAGCTTCGCCGTCTCGATCGCCGCTTCGATCGCCCTCTGCTCGTTCTCGAACTGCGCCGCGGACTCGCGCATCGCCTTTGCGAGGTACACCGAGTCGGGCGACGCGGGCGGCGGCGTCGCCCGTTGCGAGTCTCGTTCGTCCTCCGTGGCTTCCACGACCGTCGCCCGCGGAGACGTTTCCGAAGACAGCGGCGCGTCGGTGACCGCCTGGGCGGAGGAAGACTCCGTCTCCATCCCGTGCGCCCGCAGCACTTCCTTGGTCAGGTCGCGGTTCCGCCGCACCATCATCGCCTTGAACTGCAGGAAATCGTCCACCGTCAAGATGGACGTCGCGACGAAATCCCCGAGCGCCTTCTCTGCGTTCGCGCGCTCGACGACGTCCACGAACCGCTCGGGGGTGACGCCCAGCTCGGAGAGGAAATCGCTCAGCAAGCCCTCCACCAAGTCCTTGAACTCGTTGTGCACGACGGTGAACTCCAGCTTGTTCTCCTCCTCGTCGTCGAACACCAGGCACTTCGTGTCGATGAACCCCATGAGGGGAGTGGTGTACATCGGACCCTGCAGGTAGCGGATGACCGCCTCGTACAGCCAGGACGCGGTCGCGTCCGCGGAGTCCGTGGACATCTCAGCCTCGCGCGTGTCGGAACCCCGAGCCCGTCCCGATGCGTGGCCTGGTCGTGGCGTGCGCGACGACTTGTGCGGCGGACGCGCAGGTCCCGTCGGACCGCTACACGTCGCGTCACGAAAATATTTCCGTCGGTGTCGTACGACCGTAACGGCTCGTCCGAGCAGCCGAGGGCGAGGGCGAAATCCTTCATTGATCGCGCGCGTCCACGACCGAGAGAGAGACTTTGACGAAGAGTGAAACACCCATCGCATTGCGATGAGCACGCTGGACGAGGAGTCGGCACCGCTAGTCGCAGCGTCCGCCGCCGGCGCGCGTGATGACCGATGCGGGTCGCGGCGGCGAGCGCGCGCGGCCGCCGCCGCGGTGCTGATGGTCCTCGGCACGCTCGCCGCGACCGCGTCGAGCGTCGGATCTCCCGAAAACGCGCCCTCTCTCGGTGCGGCCTCCGCGAAACCACCCGAGGCGCCGCGCACGTGCGCGCCGGTGACGCACCTGCGCCAGTCGCCGTGCGCGCGGGCGTTCGACAGCGCGCTCGGCGAGCCCAGGGTGCGGCTGGAGGCGTACGCCGCGTGCGCCACCGGCGGCGGCGCGCTCGCGGACGTCTCCAGCGACCGCCCGTACGTGGTGCCGGACAGGCCCGAGTCGCGCGCGCGCTACGACCGGAACCGCGGACGCGGCTCAGACGCCGACGGCGCGGGCGATGGCGCGTCCGCGGACGGCTCGCGCGACGCGCCTCGCGCGTTCGCGTTCGTGCACATCCCCAAGTCCGGCGGGAGCACGCTGGCGACGCGCTGGACGTTCCTCGCGAGGCAATCTGACGCGTGCGTGGACGAAGAGAAGCGCCCCGCGCTGCACGCCGGGTCCTTCGAGCTCAACGCGAAGCACCCGTTTTCCCCCAAACGGTGCGTCGTCGACGCGTCCACGGACCGGTTCCTCGCCGCGGCGGTTCCCGCGTTGGCCGCGGAGGCGCTGCCTACGGGCGACGGGAACGGGACCGGGACGGCGAACGCGCGGACGTCGCTCTGGATCAAAGGCGAGTTCGCCATGGGGACGTGCGATTTGGTCGACGCGCCGTGCGCGTACGTGACCGCCGTCAGAGACCCGGTCGAGCGGTTGTTGAGTCACTGGCGCTACATCTGCTTGCTCGGCGCGGAGAACCGGAGGGGGTGGCCGGAGGCGTGGCGAGCGAACAGAAAATGCCCGCTGGACGCGGTGTCGTTTTGGGAAGCAGGGCGCGACTCGCCGTGGGGCGCCGACAACGCGCAGGGCCACCCCGAATCGCTCGTCGCCAGGCTCGCGCCCGGAGGCGACCCCGGCTCGACGTGCGCGCTGGAGGCGGCGAAGAAGAACCTCGCCGCGCGGTGCGTGCGGTTCCTGCTGCTGGACAGGATGGACGACGGTGTCGAGCGCCTGGCGAACGTCGCGACCGGAACGGGCGCCGAGGGAGCGGGGACGGGACGCGACGCGAACGCGTCCGCGGCGGCTTTGCGTCCCTTCGCGTTCTCCGCCTCGGTGATGGGGAGGCGCTGGCTCCGAGTCGCATCGCGCCGGTCGGGACCGGACTTCATCGTCAACGCCGCCGCGGTCGTCGCGATGACGCCGGAAAACGAAGCGCGCTGGGAAGCAGCCAACGCGCCGGAGACGAGAAGGCGACTGGCGGCGCTCGTCCCCAACTCCCGCGCGCTGTTCGCGTTCGCGACGGCGCGGTACGAGGAGCAGTGGGACGAGCCGTTCGAGGGGTGCTAGCTCGGAAGCGACGGACGGGCGCGGCGTATCGTATCGATGTAGGAGAGTGGCGACGGCGCGAGGCACTTCGTGCGTGTGATGGGAAGTCCTAGATATCGCGATATCGCGCTCGAGCGCGCGCGCGCGTCTGTTTCTTTTTGTTCGCCTCGCCGACGGGTCCGCTTTATACGATAGCCTGACCGAGTCAACGCGATCTCAGTCACGCGTGCGCGGGCACGAAGCGACTCCGCGCCCGCGCGCGACTCCGCGCCCGCGCGCCTCGCGACTCGCGATGACGGCGTTCGGGGACATCCACGCCATGGCGTCGCTGCTCGGCGGCGGCGACCCGGACGACACCGAGGCGCCGTACGCCGGGTCGGCCAGACCCACCGCTGCGTTCGCGCCGAGCGCGCTCCCCGTGATGAAGGACGACGGCGTCCCCATCCCCGCGGCGCGTCCCGGCGGGGACGCGCGCGCGATTTGGACGGACGAGGAGCTGATAGACGATTTCGACCTGGACGACGACGCCGAGACCGACGGCGCGGATCCACGGGACGGCGTCGACGGCGGGTCGATCGTCCCCGAGTTCCGGTTCGCGTACAAGCAAGCCGTGAGCACCGCCGACGCGTTCCTCGGGATGGCGCACCACAAAGACCCGGGGACGCGGAGCTGCGAGGATCTCGTGTTGGTCGTCCATCTTCCCGGCGTGAAATCGAAAAATGAGCTCGATCTGGACGTGCGAAAGGACCGGCTACGGCTGCGAAGCGACGTGTACAAGCTCTCGGTGTATTTGCCACACTCGGTTGATTGCGCGAACGGCGTCGCGGAGTGGGACGCGAAAAAGGAGACGCTCAAGATCACTGCGCGCATCCTCGACGACGAGGTTTAACGGGAGCGCGTGCGCTTCACGCGAACGCGCGGCACGAAAAGAAAAGCGAATGATGATACGGTAATACCAGTACGTACCGTGAATGTACTGCCGCGGTGATCGTCCACGATACGGACCCTACTTCTGCCGATGATCTACGTAGTTACGGGACCGCGCGCGGAACCGACGCTTCAAAAAAACGCGCCAAAAAGTGTCATAAAACGCTAGCGCTTCGCTCGCGCGCTACCGCCCAAACTCGGCGTACCCCGCGCTTTGTGCCGCGCTCCTCCGCGCGTACGGGTTGGGCGCGAACAGCACCAGCGCCCCAGCGACGCCGATGCCGAGGAAAAGGAACGTCACCCACGCGTGTCCCCCTTGCAGGGACATCATGTGCGGCTCGAACGGGTACCGCGACGCGAACGCGTCCGGCGACGCGGTGAGCCCGACGAACTCGCCGACGGCGCGCGCCACCGCCACCGGCGAGTGCCCTCCGACCATCGGGACGATCAACAACCGGTCGCTCGGAACCGTGGTTTTCATCCTCGCGATGTGGTTCACGTACGCCTCTCTGTACAGCGCAGCGTCGAAGTCCGCGGTTCCGAAGGCTTTCTCGTACACGCACGGGTACGCGTCGCACACGTGGTGCGTCGCGTCGCCGCACGCCGACGACGTCGAGCGCGCCGCCGGCGTCGGCACGCCGACGCGCGCGCTCACGCAGCCGCACTTGACGCCGAGCGCGCGCGCCTCGTCCGCCTTGGCTTCGATGCGCTTGACCCACGCGTCGACAGGCGTCTCGAATAACACGAACTTGGCGTCGGGGAAGTCCCGCGCCAGCGCGTCCGCCACGGAGGGCACCGGGAGCCAGTTGGCGAAATCGTACCCGGAAACCGCCGAGACGTCGGAGCCGACGCCGGCGCACGTCGAAACCGCCAGGCGCGCGTCCATCTCGCTCACGACACCGCCCCAGTACCCCTTGGCGAAGTGCCTGTCGCCGTGCAGAGAGACGTACCCGAGGCTCTCGAACCACTCCGCCGCCGTGCGCTCCACGTCGGGGTCGAGCCCGAGAGAAAACACGCGCTTGCGCGCCGTCACGTACTCGGCGAGCTCGGGACCGCTCCCAAGTTTCGTGGTCGCGTCCGAAGGTTTGACGACGCCGGAGCTCCCGAGTCTTGTCCCCATCTT